>OLPZ01000059.1_pt1 | contig 86641 bp, 105 predicted proteins | sample 1672711 | NCBI WGS metagenome assembly OLPZ01 (sample SAMEA3136716, study PRJEB25190) | human gut metagenome
TAAATATCCCTGTGGGCGTCAAGCACTGGCACGGCGCTGCGCCGGACAGCTGGTTCTCTCATCTGGCGGTAGAGGTTCCGGGGAACGAAACCTCCAATGAATGGTTGGAAGCCGTGGACAACACAGTATATTTTAAGGCAACAGGCAAGGAGGTCTGAATATGGAAAAACTGAATCTGACACAGGAATGGGACAAGGTGTTCCCGAAAAGCGACAAGGTGGATCACAAGAAAGTAACCTTTCACAACCGCTACGGCATCACACTGGTGGCGGATATGTACACGCCGAGGGGCGCAGAGGGCAAGCTGCCTGCTATTGCCGTCAGCGGTCCATTCGGTGCGGTAAAGGAGCAGTCCTCCGGTCTGTATGCGCAGAAAATGGCGGAGCTTGGCTTCTTGACGATTGCCTTCGACCCGTCCTACACCGGCGAGAGCGGCGGTACACCCCGCTATGTCGCTTCGCCGGACATCAACACCGAGGATTTCTGCGCAGCGGTGGACTTCCTCTCCGTGCAGGAGAATGTTGATCCGGAGCACATCGGTATCATCGGTATATGCGGCTGGGGCGGCATGGCGCTCAATGCCGCAGCCATTGACACCCGTATCAAAGCGACCGCTGCTATGACCATGTACGACATGACTCGTGTGAATGCCAACGGCTATTTTGACAGTGAGGATTCTGAGCAGGCACGCTTTGAAAAGCGAAAAGCGCTGAACACGCAGCGCACGGAAGATTACAGGAGTGGTACTTATGCATTGGCAGGCGGTGTTGTCGATCCGCTGCCGGAGGATGCACCGCAGTTTGTGAAGGACTATTACGCCTACTACAAAATGCCACGTGGCTATCACCCCCGTAGCCTGAACTCCAACGGCGGCTGGAATGTGACATCCTCGCTGTCGTTCCTGAATATGCCGATCTTGCAATACAGCAGCGAGATTCGCTCTGCCGTGCTGCTGGTACACGGAGAGAAAGCGCACTCCCGTTATTTCAGTGAGACGGCGTACAGTAAGCTGACCGGCGATAACAAGGAATTGCTCATTATCCCCGGCGCAAACCACACCGACCTTTATGATCAGATGGACGTAATCCCATTTGAGAAGCTGAAAGCGTTCTTTATGAAGGCCCTAAAATCTTGAGAAACATACGCGTTGTTCGATGAAGAAAGTTTATCGCGCACAATGAAACCTATATCATAATGTTTTCTGTTGATTTTCAGCGATTACAACGGCGCAGAAAGTCTGGACAACCATAAAACGCACAAAACCCCGCCGCAGAATTGCCCTGCCGCGGGGTTTACTCATGTGCTGAAACAACCGAAAAGCCTAATTTCAAGCGGTTTTCGGGCATAGAAAAAGTCCACCGTAATTCTATCAAAATTACGGTGGACTTATGGTGGAGCTGTGCGCTCAATATCCGAACTCGAGATAGTGAGCGTATTGTTCCCCGAAATGTTGAAAGTCAGTACGAGCTTACGTCCTTTGTCCCCATCATCGTACACATAAACCGAGTTGACAAGCGTGTCGATGATACGCCGCTGATACTCAACATCTTCAATATTACCCCTCTTGAACGATTCGAGCCAATACATGATTCGCTCCTTCGTCAAGAGGGGCTTTTTCATTTCCTCCCGGGCAATCTGCCCTTCGAGGTCTCTGCGTTCTTCTTCCAGCTCCTCAAGACGTTCCTTCGTTGTTGGTGTGATAATGCCTTGCTCTATTGCAGACATGAGATTCTTGATTCTCTTATTGGTCTCCTTCAATCGTTCCTGTAAACCTATGAGAACGGAAGTGTCTTGAAGCTCCTTCTCAATCAGTTCCATAGCTCGAGTGGATATTTTCTCTATGTTTTCATCGGTGAGTACCTGTTGCACCGTGAACTCAACGACAGTCCGCTCGAGCCATTCTTTTTTCTCGACCTTCTTCTCGCAGTTGTGCTTCTTCTTACGATTCACACACTTGTAGTAATGGTGAACCTTCCCGGTCTTTGAAGTGCCGCTCTCACCCACCATAGGCTCGCCACAGTGACCGCAGAAGACCTTTGTAGTAAGTAGATAGTCCTCTATGGCTTTGGCTTTTGCCCGGGCTGTGTAGTTGTGCCGGAAAGTTGCCTGTACCTTATCGAACAAGGTCTTGTCGATGATGGGTGGTACTGCGTCCTCCAAGACTACATCATCGTATCGGTACACTCCGATGTATTTATCATTTCGCAGAATCCGGGACAAGCTGTTCTTATTGAAAGCATTTCCCCGGGAGGTCTTAAAACCATGCTCATTCAACCAGTTCACAATCTGCGTTTTTGATTTTCCCTCTGCATACATCGTGAAGATGGTTCTGACGGCTTTCGCTCCTACTGGGTCAATCTCATACTGACGGTCGTTTCCTATCTTATATCCCAGCACAGGACTTCCCATAGCGATACCGTGGAGAGCGTTCTCTTTCATACCTCGCTTGATACTCCGGGCAAGGTTCTCGCTGTAATACTCCGCATATCCCTCGAGGACTGATTCAAGAATGATTCCCTCCGGGGTGTCCGGCATTGGCTGTTTGGCGTAGAAAATCTTCACACCATTGCGTTTGAGCTTTGCTTTGTAAATGGCACTGTCGTACCTGTTCCGGGCGAAGCGGTCAAGGGTGTACATAATCACAGCGTCAAAATGCCCCTTCTCGCTGTCCTTGATAAGCCGCTGGAAGCTCGGTCTGTTATCTGTCTTGCCGGAGATAGCCCGGTCGATATATTCGTCTACGACAATAAAGTCGTTCTTGAGAGCAAATTCGTGACATTCACGAAGCTGTCCCTCGATTGATTCTTCTCGTTGGTTGTGGCTCGAGTAACGAGCATATATTACCGCTTTGATAGTCTCACCTCCAATATCTTCTTTCTATATATCAAAGCGAAGGGAATGACCTTATCACACTGCCGCAGTTGTTCCCTTATCCCCCTCAAGCTCCTCACGGTTCTCAAATTCATAAGCCATAGACATGAACTCATGCTTCGCTCGCCGGGACAATCCCCGGTAGATACGAAGAATGTCCTCCTCGTCCTCGTTGGCTGGTTTGGTCTCGGGTAAGTCTTCCTCGTCTGCGAAGAAGTCCATGACGGAACACTCAAGTAATTTTGCCATTTCCAGCATTTCGGATTCCTTCGGTAATGACCCTTTAGTGTTGATGGCTGTTGCGAAAGAACTTGAACCCTTAACAGCTTTGACAATGGCGGTCAGATTCGTGCCTTTTTCAGCACAGATACGATTGATATTCTCTGCGAATGTCATAGTGATTCCTCCTCTGCAAAAAAATAAATTCGTAAAAACCGAATTTTTCTATTGACAATTCGCATAATAAGAATTAGAATAAGAACATGAAGTTCGGAAAATGCGAATTGGCAATAAGAAAGTGACCTCTCGAAAATGGCAGTTTTCGGGAAGTTATAGTTATTGATGGTCTTATAAGAATAATAACAATAATTCGCCTATTTGTCAATGGCAATTCTGATTTCAAGAATTTGTATCGTGAAGGAGGTAAGAGATTCGTGGACATTAAAGAGAGAATGGCAAACGTGGGAATGACACAGGTAGACATGATACTGGAATTGCAGAAGCGAGGTTATGCAGTTCAGCCGCCTATGATGTCAAGTATTCTCCGAGGGGTTTATACCTATCCCAAGGCAAAGCAGATTCTCGCTGTTTGCGAGGAAATTCTCAAGGAACGTGAGAATGAATGAACCTGTCAGAAGTACAGGTAAATGACCTCGCAAGACCCTTGGTGGGTATCATCACAAAGTTTTACGCAGACCCTAAGAATGAGGAGGATTTTCAGAAATGGCTACGCAATGTAGAGGAACGAAAACAAAAAGAATCAACAGACATAAGCTCGCTGTGATTCAAGCATATATCATCATCGGTACGCTGGTACTGATTGGCTTTATCGGTGGTCTTGTCGTAGGACGAGCTACCGCTCCGAAGAAACAAGTTACCGTAACGGAGACGGTTGAAGTTCCTTCCTACGAAGCCGATTCCCTCCCGGTTGCCGAAGAAGTTACATATTTCGATGTACCACTTTCACACAGCTTGCAGAGATACATCTACGAGGTGTGTGCGGACGAAAATGTTCCAGTGTCACTCATTATCGCAATGATAGACCAAGAGAGCAAGTTCAACCCGGAAGTGGTTAGTAAGACCGGGGATTACGGTCTCATGCAGATTAACACCATCAATCACGAATGGCTGGCAGAGGAATACAGAACAGCAGATATGCTTGACCCATATCAGAATGTCTTCTGCGGAATCAAGGTCATTGGTTCGTACATTCAGAACTACAATGACTACGGTTTAGCTCTGATGGCATACAACATGGGTGACTACGGTGCTAAGAAAGCATGGGAAAACGGTATCAAATCCACCTCATACAGTGAGAGCGTTCTTTCTCTCATGCAAAAGTATGAACAGGAGGTGAATGTAAATGCCACAAATGCTGACGCTAAGTAACGGCAAACCCGAAACAATCCTATCCCCGAAGGATTTTGAGGATTTGATTGATAAGCACATGGGTATGGACTGTGCGAATTACTATCAGAATCAGATAGAACAGCTTTCAGAACTCATTCGAGACCTTGACAGTTATGTGGACGATAAAGACGTTCACTCGACCGTCAAGGAGGTGCTGAAAGAACATGGCTACTAACCGAAAAATCGGTAACAGTTTTGAGACCGAGTTCTGTGAGCTACTGTTCCAGCACGGATTTTGGTGTCACAACATGGCGCAGAACACCGCCGGGCAACCAGCAGATGTTATCGCTGTTAAAGGCAAAACGGCGTATCTCATTGACTGTAAGGTGTGTTCAAACAACCGATTCCCTCTCTCGAGAGTGGAAGAAAATCAGCACTTTGCTATGGAAACATGGAAAGCCTGTGGAAATGGCGAAGGCTGGTTCGCACTAAAGGTTGAGGACGAAATCATTATGATTCCTCACTTTTCAATGGTGGCTCTCTCCTATGAGAAGTCAGCTCTGAATCTGACAGACATTCGAGAGTATGGAACGCCACTGGAAAGGTGGTTGAAGAAATGCTGATTGAAGTTTCAAACACACTGACGGTCGATAACCCTACCCCGGAAATGGTGCTGTGGTGCAAAAGAAATCTCACCATACCAAACCCGGAATATGCGAAAAAATCTCGCATGAACCTATGGCTCGGTAACACCCCGAAAGTCCTGTCACTCTATGAGACCCGAGGAACAACGCTGGTGCTTCCGTTTGGAACACTCCGACTACTACCGAAGGACATATCAGATAAGGCACTGTTCTTGAGCGAATTTGCCGCCCCTGTGGAGGTGAATTATAACGCTGATGTTCCACTCTATGACTACCAAGAAACCGCCGTACAAGCGATGGTAGCCGCCAAGTATGGGATATTACAGAGTGCTGCCGGAAGCGGTAAAACGCAGATGGGTATTGCCCTCGCCGCAAGGCTGGGACGGCGTACATTATGGCTCTGCCACACACTCGACCTTATCAAACAGAGTAAGGAACGAGCCAAGCTCTATATGAGCGAAGACCTCATGGGTACTATCACGGAAGGAAAAGTCAATCTCGGTGAGGGAATCACCTTCGCCACGATTCAGACCATGTGCAAGCTCGACCTCGCACAGTACCGGAATTACTGGGATTGCATAATCACAGACGAGGTACACAGGGTCAGCGGCAGTCCTACCGCCGTGACACAGTATCAAAAAGTGCTGAACAGTTTATCGGCACGACACAAATACGGTCTGTCAGCAACGGTACACAGGTCGGACGGAATGATTCGAGCTACCTACGCCCTCGTTGGTGAGGTCGCTTACAAAGTCCCGGACGAAGCTGTGGCTGACAAGATTATGAAGGTAGGTATCTACCCTGTGGGTACAGGGGTGCAGATAAGCCGGGAAGCCCTCAACACGGACGGAACGCTGAACTACACCAAGCTCATTACCTATCTTACCGAAAACGCCGCCCGGAATCAGCTTATTGCAGATTCCATTGAGCAGAGACCTTCTCTGATTCTGTCGGACAGGCTGAATCACCTTGAAACATTGATAAGTCTTCTCCCGGTTGATATGCAGAAGGACGCTGTGATGATAAGCGGCAAAATGACAACTAAAAAGGGCAAGGCTGAACGAGAACAGGCTCTTGAGGACATGAGGAGTGGCAAGAAGAAATACCTCTTTGCTACATACTCACTGGCGAAGGAAGGGCTGGACGTACCACGGTTGGAGCGTCTGTACCTCACCACCCCACAGAAGGATTACGCTGTGGTGACACAGAGTATCGGGCGTATCGCTCGTACCTTCGATGGAAAGTCAGACCCTATCGCCTACGATTTCGTGGACGATATAGCTTACCTCGTGAAGTCCTATAAGAAGCGATGTACGACCTATCGAAAGAACGGTTGCTACTTCGTAAAGGAAGGAGGGACAAGCCCATGCGATTGATTTCTTATGACTGTGAGGTCTTCGCCTATGACTGGCTCGTAACCCTCAAGGATAAGGAAACAGGCGTTTACACCTGTATTTGGAACGACAACGAAGCTCTGAAAATGGCATTGTCCGATGATTGTATCTATGTCGGTTTCAACTCAAAACACTACGACCAGTACATCATCAAAGCGATTGCCGCCGGGTTTGCCCCGGAGGAAATTAAAAAGGTCAACGATTTCATTATTGCCGGAGGGCAAGGCTGGCAGTGTCCGCTTCTCGATGGTATCTACTTCCGTTTCAGTAATGTGGATATTCGAGACGATACGCAACAGGGGTTATCCCTTAAAGCTATTGAAGGACACCTCGGTATGTCGGTTAAAGAATCCAGCGTACCGTTTGACATTGACCGTCCTCTAACCCCGGAGGAAAAAGCCGAGACGGAGTTCTACTGTAAACATGACGTTGATACCGCCGAGAGACTGATTGACATTCGCAAAGACTACTTGAAGAACAAAATCAACCTCGGTCGGCTGGCTGGTCTTGATGAAGTCAAGGCAATGGGTATGACGAACGCCAAACTGACTGCGGCAATGCTGAAAGCAACCAAGAAGCCACACGATGATGAACGCAAGTATGTCTACCCGGACAATCTGCGAAAAGAGTACATACCACCCGAGGTTTTCGCTTTCTTCGATAGAATGTATGACCTCTCCATTTCGGACAGTGAGCTTTTCAAAGGCAAGTTCAATCTGAATATCGGCGAGTGTCCTGTGACACTCGGGTATGGCGGTATTCATGGTGCAATCCCAAACTTCTTTTGGGAGGAAACCGAGGATAGAGGAATTTGGAATGAGGACGTAGGAAGCTACTACCCACACCTCTGTACCATCAATGGGTACACAAGCAGAAACATTCCGTCTCCGCAGATTTACGAAGACATTCTTGACCGCCGTATGAAAGCGAAAGCCGCTGGTGACAAGCACACGGCAAACGCTCTGAAACTGGTTTGCAACACCACCTACGGTTGCTTGCTGAATCAGTACAACGACCTCTACGACCCTCTCATGGGTAGGTCGGTCTGCATTTCCGGGCAGTTATATCTACTGGAACTTGCAGAGCATTGCTACCAAGAGATTGAAGGACTGCGAATTGTCCAGCTCAACACGGACGGTATCATGGTCGAGTGCGATAAGAAGGACTACGACACACTGACCGCTATCTGTGCTGAATGGCAGTCTCGTACAGGCTTTGACCTCGAGGAAGATACCGTTGTCAAGATAGCGCAGAAAGACGTAAACAACTACGTTGAGGTTCAGCCGGACGGTAAAGCAAAAGCAAAAGGCGGCTATCTCGTGAAGGGTATCGCTCCGGCTGGTGCTTTCAATATCAATAACTCCTGTGTGATTGTGGCTACCGCCCTCAAGGAGTTCTTTGTAAACGGAACGCCTGTCGAAGACACCATCAATAGTTGCGATGATATTTTCCAGTTTCAGATTATCGCCAAAGCCGGGGCGAAGTACCGGGAAGCCTATCATGTGGTGGACGGTGAAAAGCAGTCCGTTCAGAAGGTAAACCGAGTGTACGCCACAGCGGACGAGAGATACGGAAAAATCTTCAAGGTGAAAGCCGAAGACGATTCCGAAGCGAAAATAGATTCTCTCCCGGAACACTGTATCATCGACAACGATAACGAGCTGTCCATTGACGAGGTAGACAGAAGTTTCTACATCGCAATGGCGAAAAAGCGAGTTGACGATTTCAAGGGTATCAAACCCGAAAAAACTAAAAAGCCAAGGAGGACAAAGAAAATGGCAACTACTACCAAGACCACAAATGTATATCAGAAGCTCCTTACTGCAAGGGCAAAGTTCCTTGAAGCGAACGTGGAGAAGACAGGAAAGAATATGCACCTGTCCTTCAAATACTTCGAGCTTGAGGACATTGTACCGACCGCTATCCGCATTTTCAATGAGGTTGGTCTTATCCCTGTGGTGAACTTCACCGTTGATGTTGCAACCATGAATATCATCAACACCGACAACCCGGAGGAATCCGTACCGTTCGTTGCTCCGTTTAATCAGATTGCTCCTATCGTGAGCAACGCTGGCAAACAGGCTACAAACGAAATGCAAGCTCTCGGTTCTTCTATCACCTATATGCGCCGCTACCTGTATATGATTGCGCTGGACATTTGCGAGAGCGATTCCATTGACGCAAATCTCGGCAATGGCGAGACTGCTTCCGCTCCGGCGGCAGAGAAGAAAGCCCCGGCTACTCCCGAGCAGAGACAGGAAGTGAAGGAGAATCTGACTGCTCCGGCTGACAATGCTTCTGCTTTACAGATTAAGGGTCTGAAAGCTGTTCTCAAGAAGCTCAAGGACGCTGACCCGAGCAAGGAGGAACTGATTGCGAACATCGCAGTACAGACCAAGGGATTCACGGAGATTTCCAAGTCCGATTGCGAGACGCTGATTCAGAAGATTACCGCAATGCTGGAAGGAGGGGCTAAGTAATGGCAGACATTAAGTGGCTCGAGGGCAATCGTATTCAGATTGCCCCTCCCAAGAGAACCAAGAAAATCACAGGTACTCGCTTCGCTACTATCCTCGGTCTGAATCCGTGGAGTACCGCATTTGAAATGTGGTGTGCGATTACCAAGACCTATGAGAAGCCCTTCGAGGACACTATCTACACGGTTGCTGGTAAGACCATCGAGCCGAAACAGGCTCGCTACATGGAGCAGTCCTACGGTATGGACATTGTTCGCCCTTCCGATGTGTGGGGTGAGGACTACTTCAATAAGACATGGGGAGATTTCTTCCCGGAGAGCAAACACCTCGGCGGTATGTGGGACTATCTGATGAAGGGTGAAGACGGCAAGACCATCGAAGCTGTTCTCGAAATGAAGACCACCAAACGTGCGGAGGACTGGCAGAACGATGTTCCCGAGTATTACGCATTACAGGCGGCATTATACGCTTACCTGTACGGTGTGGACGATGTGATTATGGTCGCTTCCTTCCTTGACGAGAAGGACTACAAAGACCCGGCGGCGTATCAGCCGACCGCAAGCAACACCATCACTGTTGAGTTCAAGGTCTCCGAGCGTTACCCGGACTTCGCAGACAAGGTAGCCGCCGTTGAGCAGTGGTGGGTTGATTATGTCGATACTGGTATCTCCCCGGAGTATGACGAGAAGAAGGACGCTGAAATCATTGCGGCACTCCGCACCAACACCCTGTCTCCCGAGACTGACATTGAAGCTCTGATTGCAGAAGCCGAAGGTCTCAAGAAGGAGCTGGACGAGATTTCCGCTTCTACCGCAGACAAGGAGAAGCGTCTCAAGACCATCAATGACATTATCAAGGAACACGCTATGGGGCAGTTCCGTGATGGCGATAAGAAGGTCGAGGTCAAGGGTTCTACCTATGTGTGGACTGTCTCTCGTTCCGAGACTACCAGCGTTGATAAGGACGCTCTGAAAGCTGACGGATTGCTGGATAAGTACAGCAAGAAATCTGAAACCTACCGCATGACGGTTAAATAAGGAGGACAAATTCATGGCAAACAGTAAGGAACTGACCGAACAGGTCATGGAACTGCATAAGAAGCAGACCGAGGAAATGAAAGCTCTCGAGGAACAGCGTGAGGAAGCTCTCAAAGTTGAGAAGTACGATGAAGCCGCTGTTGAGCTTCACAATATGTATAACAGCTACATTAAGGCTGGTTTCACCGAAGAACAGGCATGGAAGTTGACGGAAATCGTCTTCACCAACAGTACGAAAAAAGGAATTTTTTAAGGAGGACACTACAATGGCAAGAATCCCTATGACGAGCGGTTTTGTAATTATCCCGGAGGGAGAATACGTTTTCCGCATTTATGACGCAACATATGACGAGGATTTCGGTCGTATCGAAATCAAGCTGGTAAACGCACAGGGCGCAACCCACACCGAGCGTTTCTCTATCAAGGATAAGAATGACGAGTACAACGAAAAGGCTCTGAACGCTTTCTCCTACTTCGCTAAGACGGCTATGAACGATTACACGATGGAGGACATTGACCCGGAACAGCTTATCAATCACTACATTCGTGCAGAGGTTGTTCACACCAAAGTTCCGAGCAACAAAGACCCGAACAAGGAAGTCACTTTCGCAAACCTCGGGGACAAGTCTCCGGCAGATGGTTTCGATACCGAGCCTGTCGCTCGTGCGCTTACTCTCGGTAATGGTAATAACGCCGCTCCGAAAGCCGCACCTAAGACACAGACCACTTCCGCTCCGGCTAAGACTGGACTGGATATTGACGCACTGTTGGGTTAAGCAATCAGCCGGGAGGGGCAAGCTCCTCTCCCGGATTTTTAATAGGAGGTGTCGCATGACAGATAATGTCAATCACCCGGCACATTATGAGACCGGGAAATTCGAGTGCATTGAGGTAATGCTCGAGACACAGGGCGTGGAAGCTGTTCTGAATTTTTGTCAGTGCAATGCTTTCAAGTACCTGTATCGTGCCAAGCGGAAGAATGGTCTCGAGGACATGAAGAAAGCCGCTTGGTATCTGAACAAATATATCGAATTGAAGGAGGGTCATAACTATGACGAAACGACAGTTGGTGAAATGGCTGGAAGCCAAACAGAGTGACGCAAAGGCAGAGGCCGAAATCCAGTACGCAACGGCTGAAAAAGCATATTTTGCACAGAGAGACGAAGCTCTGAAAATCAATGAAACTGTGGACGAGGTGTTCCGTCTGATTTCGGAAGCTGATACGGTGGCGAACCGCTGGAAAGAAGCTCTCGAGAAGGTTGAAGGGATTGATACTACCCGTGGTTGGTACACCTCTTTGACAACGAAGCTCTCTGATTTGTCTGATAAAGAGAACATTCGTATGTATATTATGAAGGATTTCACGGACGGCACTGACGCTCTCCGTCAGTTGAAAGCAAAGCGTTCCGAAACCCTTCGTGAAATTGAGAAGAACTATACCAATGTGATTGCGAATGCGGAATCCATGAAGAACGCAAAGACGGCGGTTGAGTATCTTGAGAAGCTGGGGTTCGACCTGTCTGCTCTGATTGAAGCTGACAATCACCCTGTTACTACCGCACTCACTGTGGAGGTAGATACCAAGTTTCTGTTTATCGGAGGTGAAAAGAAATGACAATCAATGAGTATCAGACCGAAGCTCTCCGCACTGCGGCTGGCATGAACCACCCGAACAATGACGAGATTCTTCTCAACGGCGTTATGGGTCTCTGTGGTGAATCCGGCGAGTGTGTGGACATGGTTAAGAAGTACCGCTTCCAAGGTCACGAGCTGGACAAAGCTCACCTCGCAAAAGAGCTGGGCGATGTGGCGTGGTATCTCGCAGTTACCGCCCACGCTATCGGCTACGACCTCGAGACGGTGTTGCAGATGAACGTAGACAAGCTCCGCAACCGTTACCCGAATGGGTTCGAGAAAGAGCGCAGTCTTCACAGACAGGAGGGTGACGTATGACACTGGCAGAACGTATTGAGAAGTTCAATAACCTCATGGGTGACATTGTTCCCCCGGAGGTCAAGAAAGACCTGTTAGATAAGGGGTTCTTCACCGCTCCGGCAAGCACCAAGTATCACGGCAATTACGAGGGTGGTTTGTTCGACCACAGCTACATGGTAGCTCGCTACCTCAAGAAGCTCACGGAGGAGTGCCGTCTTGACTGGCAGAACCCTCGCTCACCTCTACTGGTTGGTATGTTCCACGACCTCTGTAAGATGGACAGCTACCAGCACCCGGTCATTGCCGAAACTCTCGGCGGCGAGGAAATCAGAGACGATTTCAAGTGGGAATACACTACGGACACTCTGCTCAAGGGTCACGGTGATAAGTCGGTTATGGTGCTGGCACAGTATTTCAAGCTCACCGAGGAAGAAATCATGTGTATTCGCTATCACATGGGAGCTTTTTGCGATAAGTCCGAGTGGAACGATTATACACAAGCGGTGCATAAATATACAAATGTTCTGTGGACACACCAAGCCGATATGCTCGCTTCCCATGTAGAGGGGGTGTAGGCATGAAAGCAAGAATCCCGAATTTGGAGCTTCTGCTCTATAAGGCACAACAGGCTCTCGCCCATGACCCGGACTTCGTTCAGAAGATTGCCGAGATTAAGGAGAATGATAGCCGCAAGAAAGTCTACCTCGATTTCAGTGTTGAGTGTTTCTCACAGATTTGGGGTAGCACCTGTACCGGGTTCGATGTGACCGAAGCTGGTGAGCCTGTTATGGCTGGTTCGGCTATGACCGAGGAGTACACCATCATCGTACATGAGAAGACCACAGATACCTACTGTGTGTTCTTCGGAGACCGCCCTTGCTACAAGGTGGATAACCCGAGCAACGAGTTTTACGAGGACATGATGAAGCGTCAGATGGCAAGCCTGTCTCGAGCCAAGAACCGCTATTAAGGAGGAGTGAGCGATGATTAAATTTGAGAAACCCGAGGTATGGGGCTGGGAACACGCTATCCGAGGAATGAGAAATCCCCTCAATAGCTGGGAACGCTCCGACAGCTACCCGGCGGTTGACTGCGGCAAGTGTGGAATCATCGACCGAGAAGGTATCTGTCACCCGAAGGATCATGACTGTACTCCGTATGAGTGCTATGCAATCGGTGACAATGATAAAGACCTTATGACCCGGCTCATTCGTGGCGGCGCACCTCACCGCAAGTTCCTCCGTCAGATTTTTGTATCGGTGGATATTACCGCTCCTCTCTACTGGTGGAAGGAGTTCGATACATACAAGGTCGGCACGACAGCTAATAGCTGTTCCACCATGCACAAGATACAGGCAAAGGAGTTCACCTTCGAGGACTTCTCCTGTGAGCATTTGGACGAGCCGAGCAAGGCGATTCTCGGTGTTGTGATTAACGAGCTTAACAACAATCGTGGCTGGTACAACGATTACAACAGGCTCGTGAGTGAGGGTGATTTCACCGATGTTGAGCGTAAGCAGTTTTGGTGGAACATGATTCAGCTTTTACCCTCCTCTTTCAATCAGAAGCGAACGGTCACTATGACCTACGAAAACCTTCTGAATATGCTGGAATATCGCAGAGGTCACAAGCTGGACGAGTGGCGTATGTTCTGCGATTGGATTCTCACCCTCCCTTATGGTTCGCTCTTGAAGGAAGGTGTGGGTAATGAACAGAGCTGAACGGCGTAGGCAGAAGAAAGCCGGAATAAAGGTACAGAAAGAACCCACTCTGAATCTGAAAGTCAGTGATTTCGACCACATGGTCTCTCATGCGGAGAAGTCAGCCAAGGAAAGAGCGACAGCGGCGGCAATTCACGAAATCGACCAACAGATTCTTGAGCATGACGAAGCCTATTCTCTCGACATTGACGCAATGGTGCTGTGGACGCTTCATGTTTACCTCGGGTTCGGTAAGAAGCGTCTCGAGAGATTCTACCGGGATATGTTGAAGGAACACATTCACATGAGGGAGGTCTACGAAATGGACGATACCTACCCGGAACGCTACAAACTCAAGGAGCTTTGCAATGTCGATGTGGAAGCTCTGAATAACGAATTTAAGGAGGTTATACACAATGTATAAGTTGAAGAACGTCAACGGCAGAGTGAACGCTCTGCTCCGCACCGGGAAGGACTTCGTAAAGAACAACCTCTCCGTGTCTGCGGCACAGCATATCATTGACACTGGTAAGCTGGTGGAATCTGACAACCCGGACTACCCTATCTGCATTGATAACCAGTGGTATTTCGAGGGTGTCGAGGTCAAAAAGACAGCGAAGAAAGCCCAGTTGAGTTCCATGTATGGGGAAATGAAGGAGGGTAAGTAAATGAGCCGAACTTTCTACTCCGAGTATGTGAATCATTGTCTGCGATTCTATGCTCGACATGACAGACCGAAGTTCCACTCGGAAGCAGACAAGCATAACTGGGCGGCGTGTGACAGCGCACTCAAGTCGTTCTCCGATAATGACCGAGCAATGCTCCTGTATATCTATCGTGAGGGCGATACCGTCCCGGACAATATCTATCAGTTGGCGAAGTCCAAAGGTATCTCACAGGACAGCATTTGGAAGCTCGTAAATGAGCTGGAAAGAAAGGTGGCAAAGCGGCGTGGTTTACTATGACAATATTCCCGAGGAATTAAAGAAACTCGACCAGTGGGTGTGTGCGAATGATGGAAGCAAAGTCCCCATGAAAGCATGGGAGAACGAAGCCGCTTCCTCCACCAACCCGGAAACATGGTCTGATTTCGAGACTGCTCTCGAATCGTACAACCAGCACTATTACGACTACTGTGGTTTCGTGTTTGCGGACAATGGGTATGTCGGGATTGATATTGACGAGGGGTACGATGAAGACGGTCTTATGAGTGTCCTCGGGGCTGATATTGTCGGTAAGTGCCACAGCTATACGGAGAAATCCCGGAGTGGGCGTGGATTCCATATCCTACTCCGTGGAACTCTCCCCTTCAAGGGCAAGAACAATCTTGCTGGCGTGGAGATTTACAAGGCGGCTCGATACTTCATTATGACTGGGAACACCCTTCTCTACCGAGAAATCATCGAGAACCAAGAAGCGATTGATTATGTGGTGGAGAAATACTTCCCGGAAGCTCGAGAGACCTCCGATAAGGTGGTTGTTGGGCGAGACAAGATATACGCCCCGGTATGGGAAGAACCTGTCGTAAATGGGCGTATAAAGCTCCGTCCAGTATATCCAAGAATCCCGGACGGAAGCCGCAATATCTGTCTCACCTCCCTCGCTGGTATGCTCCACAATCAAGGCTATTCCAAGTCACAGATTTACGAGGAGCTGTTGTACGCCAATACGGTTGCCTGTGACCCACCTCTTGATAGGAACGAACTGCGAACTATCTGCAACAGCGTCACGAGGTACAAGCGATGAAGATTAAATGCTGTAAGGACTGCGTTGCTCCGAAGCGACACCCCGGCTGTCACGGTGTATGTCCCGAGTACCTATACGAAAAGGCACTGTGGGAGGAAGAAAAGAAAGTCATTCGTGAGGAACATAGGCGATTCAGTGAGCTATACGAGCAACGCTCCGAGGGAGTGCGAAAAGCACTTAAACATAGAAGACGATAACTTGCACAGAAAAGATAAAAATTTATCTTTTAGGTATTGACATTCAATCTTGTATGTGTTATCTTATAATCACAGCAAGACAAAAACTTATCCAATAAAGATTAAGGAGGATTTTATCATGGAAGTTATGAGAAACATGACTATTGACACTGAACTGTTTGAACTGGGAGACATTATCTCCTTCACACTCACCACCGGGGAGAAGGTTAAAGCGAAAGCCATTCGTGAGACCCCGAACGGTATGCTTTTCATTACCGTTGACTGTCTCAAGGACGAGCAGAAAATGTTCGAGAATCCCGGCAGAGCCGAAAAGGTTGACTACGAACATTCCGACCTTCGCAAGAAGCTGAACGGAGAAATCTTCGAGAGCTTCCCGGAGGAAATCAAGGGTCGCATGGTTGGTATGCGAGTAGGTCAGACGAACTGCTTTGATATGCTCCGTATTCCTACCGAGCGTGAAATCTTCGGAGAGAACCCTTACGGTAAGGACGAGCCTGTATCTGTGAGACGCTTCTACGGCATGGAGAACCGCCGTGAGCGTATCGCTTTCCAAGGCTCGGAGACAGGTACATGGGAATGGTACTGGTTGCAGAACAAGGTTGAGGATTCCGCTTCCGATTTCGCCTATGTCTACAGCAACGGTGATGCGTACTCCAACGACGCTTCCAATTCTTTTGGCGTTCGCCCGGTCTTTCTCTTATCCTAAAATCTCGCCCCCTTGTGGGGCGAGTTCAATAAAGAACGGAGGTGAATGTCGTGCAGACAAGATGTGAAGACTGTAAGAAAAGATGTGTCTGCCACGCTTGCCCTCTACATAATCAATGCTGCTACACTTTGAGGTGCAAATCCTCAAAGTGTTACTGCGGAAAATATAGGAGGTTATCAGAAAATGGAACAGAACAAAATCTGTCCTCTCCTCACGACTAACACTGTCGTAGACGAGAATAACACCGTGAAAATTGGCACACAGCCTGTTTTCTGCGTAACCGAGCAGTGTTCGTGGTGGTTGGAGGACAAACAGAAATGTGCAATCGCAGTTATGGGAGGTAAGAAATAATGGCATATTACATGAATAAGAGCGTCCCGGCGAAGCGAGGAGATATTTTCTACATTTCCAACTCCAAGTGCTACGCCACAGACCCGAGTAATACAGAGGGAAGACCCGCAATCGTTGTCTCCTCTGACAAATTGAATGAACACGCAGATGTTGTCGAGGTGGTCTATCTCACCACAAAGGAAAAGCGTCTCATGCCTACTCACGCAGAGGTGCTGTGCAAGATTCCTTCAACCGCTCTGTGTGAGACTATTTACACGGTCAATAAGGACAGGCTGGGTGATTTCGTCCGTACCTGTACCGATAAGGAAATGGAGGGTGTCAATGCTGGAATCCTCTGCTCACTCGGTATCGCCGCTCCTGTGGTCGATGGTGAGCCTGTTGACAACTCTGTAACGGTCGAGAGGAATCTTTATAAGCACCTCTATGAAGACCTTCTCAATAAGGTAATGGCGAGGTGATAGATAATGCAAGAGCTTTTCAAGACACGCAACGGTCGTGTCATTATGGACGAGGACTTATCCTCAAAAATGTATCTGATTAAACAGTACCACCCGGAGAAAGCTGACGAGACTTCCAGCGGCTTTGAATGGTCTGAAATGGGTATGGCAAACCTATTCGGCTTGCTCTACTCTCACGAAGCTCGCTACTGCCCGGAACACAAGAGCTGGTACACCTATCACGAGGGAGCATGGCGTAAGGACGAGGGAGCGATTCTCGTGTCCGAGAAAATTAAAGATTTCGTTCGTCTGATGATTCTCTACTGCGGAGAAATCGAGGACGATGATACCCGAAAGTCCTATACCGAGTTCGTAAATAAGATGGGTGACAGGCGTATGAGAGACAGAATCCTCAAGGACGCAACAGGTGAGCTTCGTATCTCTGCTGTGCAGTTTGACGCTGACCCTTATCTGATTAACTGTTTGAATGGTACATACGACCTTCGAGACTTCTCCTTCCGGGAACATAGCTGGGACGATTTTCTCACCATGCAGACAGCATTTAGCCATACTATCTCCAAGACGGTTAAGTGTAAACGCTGGGAGAAGTTCATTAAAGAGGTCACACAGAATGACGAGGACAAGGCAGACTTCCTTCAAAGAGCTTTGGGTTATTCAATGCTGGGTATGAGCAACGAGGAGTGTATGTTCATTCTCCACGGTAAGACCACTCGTAACGGTAAGTCTACTCTGCTCAACACCATCGAGACCATGCTCGGTGACTATGCCAAGGTTGCCCCGGTCGGTATGATTTGCCGTGGAGACCGTCAGAAGGACGCAGAAGCCGCCAGTCCTACCCTTGCCGGGTTGAAGGGCAAACGCTTCGTCACAATGTCCGAGAGCAACGAATACGGCAAGCTGGACGAGGAGAAAATCAAACAGCTTACAGGCGGCGAGGAAATCTCCGCTCGTGCGCTGTACCAGTCGGCTATTACCTTCAAGCCGCAGTTCACCTTATGGCTTTCTTGTAATGACCTTCCGATGGTGACTGACAAGTCTCTGTTCGCTTCCGAGCGTATCAAGGTGGTAGAGTTCAACCGCCATTTCTCCCCGGAGGAACAGGACACTCACCTCAAGGACGAGCTGTGCGAACAGTCCAGCATGAGCGGCATTTTCATGTGGCTGGTGCGTGGGTATATCCACTACAAGGAACGTGGACTTGCAATGAGCGGTAGTCTGAAATCGGTTGTCACCAAGTACGAGCGTGATAACGACCTCGTATTGCAGTTCCTCGAGAACCGCTGTGAGCGTGTCCCGGAGGAAAGCTCACCGACCGTTATTAAGGCGAAAGACCTGTACAACGCTTTCAAGATTTGGGCGAAGTCCGAGGGTGCTTATATCCTGTCGGCTCGTAAGTTCAATTCTGAAATGGAGCGTCACCCGGAGTGGTTCGACAGGAAATCGACCTCGAGCGGCTATGCAACTTACTGTGGTTTGAAATTGAAGGAGGTACTGTGATGAAGTACATGAGCGTTATCACGAACTTTGGGTGTCACTACAAATGCCCCTACTGTATCGTGAAGGAGAATAATCTCCATATCCCGAGAACGACCCTCTCCGGGTTGGATAATCTCGAGGAAGCCTTGAAAGAGAATAACTGCGACATTGTTTCTATCTCCGGCGGTGGAGACCCACTCCACGAGTACGAGAAACACATTGACTGGTATCGAAAGTTCTTCGGTATCGCACACAAGCGCAATGTTTTCTTCAACGGTAATATGCGCCCTATTCCTGTGGAAATGCACACCAGCTACATGACTGACGAGACCGCTTTTCCATTCTATGATTGCTACCGGGTTGTGTACCATGCAAACAGTATCGACCAGCTCTCGCACATTCGCCGGACTGGTAATGAGATTGTTCGGGCAGTATTCGTGGTAACTGCGGACTACACCATCGCTGACATCATGGACATTGCCCTGTTCGTGAAAAACAGCACGGAGATTGACGAGTTGAGCTTCCGGCAGTTGGTCGATGATAAATACACTGAACAGCACTATCTTGAGGAGTATCTTCGCATGGGTCACAAGAAGCTGTGGTGGTACATCGAGCAGAATGACTACAACCTCTACTACGCAGAGAATGAAGTCAGCGGTAGATACAGGAATTTTGAGAAGGAGGTGCTGTAATGACTTTACAGGAAAAATCAGAGCTGGTACGGCTCTTGAACCTATACCAAGCTGACCTTCTCAATCAGAATCGGAAGAACATTGAGAATGGCAGAACCGAGTATTTTGTTCCCGGCGTGAAAGCACAGTACGAACACGCCCGAATTATCAGCACGAAACTCTCTGTCGAACTCGGCAAGGGTATCAAATCATGGTGGGAGGTATAACTATGAATATGGTTTGCAAATGCGGCGGCAAGGAGTTCTTCACCGAGGAACACGGCAATCAGACCGGGCTTTACTGCTCCGCTTGTGGTAAGTGGCAGAAATGGCTCAAGAAAGACGAGATACGACTTTTCAATCATGGTGTCAAGGTGGAGAACGCTTCTCTGCTGGAACGTCTCAAGGCTCGTATTGCCGAGAGTGCAATCAAAGTATCTACCGTCAAAGCTCCGCATACCTACATGAAAGCTGTCGGCACAAGGGAGCTTGAAAAGATTCTCGAGGAGGAGTTGGGAAATGAAGACACGAAACGACATACTTGCTGAATACGTCCGCAGTCGTTACCCCGAGATTGAGAAGACCTTCGACTTTGCCGCCTACTCTGCTGGTGTGGCTCTTAAAGAGTTCGGCAGATGTATCAAAGAAGCGTTCGGGGGTACTGATAAGGAGGTAGACGATGTTTGCGATTCAGAACATTAAGACCGGGAAGTTTTTGTATGGCACAGACTACCGATACCGCCCTCCTCACCAGCGTACCAGCAACACGAAAATGCTCACTTACAGCTCTATCGCAGAAGCCGCACACGACTTTTGGGTTAAGAGGGAGTGCGGCAAGGATTACAGAATCGTTGTGCTGAAATCGGTGGAGGTTAAGCGAGTGATTGACTACTACGAGAGCAAAAACTTCATTTAACACAAAACGGATAAGTATTTATCAAAAACGACATTTACCAAACTATCTGAAAAAGATTGAAAAACAATCTTTTCATAAGAACGAGTTATTCTTATTATTACAGTAGTTAAAGTAGCTGTTCTCAAGGTATTGCGTGTAACTTCCTCTATATAGAAAAATCCCTATATATAGAAGTTATACGCAAAAACCGATTTTCAACTACTTCTACTACTGCAATAAGAATAAGAAGAAAGGAGACTGAAATGGATATAGATAAGCTGTTAGCAGACAGTTCCGAGGAGACTGTTTCCAGTGAGGAGACTGCAATCAGTCCTCGTACCGGGAAACCGATTCAGAAGAAATATGCACCGAAAAAGAAAGGTAAGCCCCGAGGAGGTAATAACTGGTTGAAGCCGGAAAACATCGCTCCGGGGCTTGAAGCTGGTGATAACACGAAGTTCCTCTCCGTCAATATGGCGTTGATGAATATGCCGGACATTGACATGGAGAATCCGTTGGAGGTTCAACAGCGACTTTCCGACTATTTTGCTTTGTATGCACAGTATGACATGAAACCTACGGTTGTGGGTATGGCGATTGCATTGAACGGACACAACAGACAGTGGCTTTATGCGGTTACACATGACGTACCGGGAGGTGGTGCTGGATATAAGATTGCGTTGCCGCCGGAGGTAGCTGACGTAATAAAAAAGGCGTACTTTTTGCTCGAAAATTTGTGGGAAAACTATATGCAAAGTGGCAAGGTCAACCCTGTTGCTGGTATCTTCCTCGGCAAGAACAACTATGGCTACCAAGACAAGACCGAGTACGTTCTCACACCGAACCAGCAGAACGACAGCGACTATTCTGCTGATGAAATCAGAGAACGCTACATTGCAAGCGACCAGCAGAAGCGACTTTCAGCAAGCAACTCTGACGAGGACACGAGCGACTAAGCGACTTTCGCCCACGCTCCGACTTTCCGACTATCAGCCGAGCGACTTCCGACTATCGACTTTCGACTATGAAACTGCTCCGGGATTTCCCGGGGCTTTTTCTATGCAAAAATTCACGGAAATTTTCAGAAAATCAGCCGGACACGGCAGTCGTTTCTTTAGCTCTTTAATGTATTAAAGCAAAATGTACCCCCGGGCGGCGTGGGTGAACGTGTCCGGCGGCGTTCCTTCTATATAATGCGAATTTTACACCCGGTGCAATTCGTAAATTTAGAATTTATGTGTTGACAATTCGTATAATAAGAATTAGAATAACAATAACAACACAAACAAGATAAACCGCCAACACGAAAAAGATAAATTTTTATCCGAAAAGTGTTGACAAACAATCTCGAAAGTGTTATTGTATAGTCATAGCAAGACAAGAAACAACACAAATAAGATTATATGGAGGTTTTCAAAATGAAAAGATATGAATTAGCACCGAACGGAACACAAAAAAGTTTCTATGGAAAAGCCGTTGTCGAAATTGATAACGCCGGGAATGAAACGCTTTACAGCTATAACACCCCTATTATAAAGCGGCTTGTAAATGGTTCGCTTGTTAGGTTGTGGGGCGGTTGGAGTAACACAACCGGGAAACACATAAAAGCGTTTTGCGGTTTGAATAAAGCCGGGTTTATGGGGCTTGAACACAAACCAACGCCACAAGAAAAAGCCGCGGCGTATAACGGTACACTTTACAGATAATAGAACGGAGGAAAAGAAAATGAAAGTTAAAACCACAAGAAAAGCTATTGTAAACGGTTCTTATAATGTTAAATGCGCCGGGTATTGTGATTTGTCCTATTTGCTGAACAATCATTCACCCATTGCGTACACTTGCGGTGTTTACGGTTGGAATTTTGACGTTTATGAGGTTTACGGCGTTACGATTTGTACAGGTTATAGAAATATGCCGGGTGCAAGGCTTCAAAAAATTAGTGAATACGAGGAAAAAGCCCGGGCTATTTTGAGTTGGGAAGATAAACGCCCATTTGAAGAAAAGCAAATAGCCGTTGAAAACCTTTTGAAAGAATTTTGTAAATTGAATGGGGGCGTTATTTATGAATAAATACAGCTTTACGAACAACGGCAAAACGTGGGAACGTATCACGAAAAAGCAAGCCCGGGCGGCTTATAACAACGGTTTAACCGTTCTGTTTTGCCCGGTGAATATGCGCCCCTTTACGCCGTGGCATTTAGAAATTGATGTAAACAAGAATTTTGAAGGTTATAACGGCGTTTCTTTTGAAAAAGCCGTGAACGCTTTTGAAATTTATAATTGTACCGACAACGAAACCGGGCGTTATACGGCGTTTTATATCCCGGTTGTAACGGTTGATAGATTCACAGGGGAAACGCCCACGGCGTACACGTTGGGAACGGTCAAACAATATGATTATAGCGTTATGGAGGGTTGAAAAATGAAAAGATTTGAAAGTTTGTGCAATGAATACCGGGAAAATAAGCGTTTAATTGAAGAATTGCAAAATATGAACGATTCTATAAAATCGGATATTCTTGCAATCATGGGAAACGATGAAATGCACGTTGAAGGGGCGGCAAAAGCCACTAATAAAACGGTTGTTTCAAGTCGTTTTGATTCAAGCGGATTCAAAAAAGAATACCCGGAATTATTTACGGAATACAGCCGGGAAACAAGTTATAAACGTTTTTGTGTTCTGTAAAGGGGGTTTTATTATGACGCATTATAAATTTGTTTCGTGGGACGTTCCCGCATTTGAAACGATTTTAACCGGGCGTATTCCGGCGGCGTTGCTTGCCGCTGATAATGGAAATTTACAGCCGTTGAAAGATTTACACATTGCAACACAAACCCCGGTTTATAAATGTTCCGGCTGGTGTATTCCTTTTGCGGAATATATGCGCCGCTTTTGGGTGAAAACAAAATATTATGGCATTATTGAAATGTACGCATTGAATAAAACAGATATTAGAAAAGAGTTGAAAAGTAATGTAATTGAAATTATGGAGGTTAAAAAGAATTGATAATATTATGTATTTTGATTTTTCCGTTTGTTGTGTTAGCTGATTTATTAAAAATGAATAAATGATTTTACAGCCCCGGTATATAACCGGGGCTTTTTTTTGTGCGTGTACCGCCGCCCGGTAAACGTAAAATATAATCAAGAATAGCCGCCCGGGTATGCGTGGCAAGCCTTGAACGCTTGTGAACGTGTCCCGGGTTTGTGTCGTTCGTGGGCGTGGGTGCATTGTGTCCGGCGTTCATCGTGTCCGGCGGCGTGGGTTGTTTGGTTGTTCGTGTCGTTGTGTCCGGCTTGCGTTGTGGGGCGTTGTGGGGCGTTTCCCGGGGCTTTTGTGCGTTGGTGTATGTGTTTGTATGGGTTCACCGTTTCCCGGGCTTGTGGCGGCGTTTTCGGGGCTTGTGGGTACACCCCCGGAGGGGGATTGACAAGGGGCGAAACCGGGCGAGGGAGTACGCTGAATATTCTCAAAAAAGAAAAAGACTCTATAAAAGATAAATTCTTATCCTATCAGTGTTGACAATCTCCCTTTCTCGTGCTATACTCGTATCACAAACAACATATAGGAGGTCAAAACATGGTTAAGAATAACATTGAAGTTGATGTAAAGGTGAAGCTCCTCGAAGCTGGGAAGACACAACAGCAGTTGGGTGAAGAAATCGGCACTACTGGACAGTACATCAACCGAGTTCTCAAGAAGAATGGTGGAATCGTGAACGATACCTTCGTGAAAATGATGGACGCTCTCGGTTATAACATCGTTCTCACCTACGAAAAGAAGGATTGAAGTAGTTAAAGTAGTTGAAAACAGCATTTTGCGTGTAACTTCCTCTTAGTACACGCATATATAGCAAAAGTTACCGCAATTTTTGATTTTCTACTACTTTTACTACTTGAGGAGGTGAATATCTCGTGAAAGCGATTGGTTATATCCGTGTATCTACGGAGGAACAGTCTGCGGACGATAAATACGGTATCGAGGTACAGAAACAGGCGATTTCAGATTATGCCAACAGAAATGATTTTGAAATCGTGTGCTGGCTGACCGATACAATCAGCGGTGCGAAGGACAACCGCCCGGAACTGGACAAGATTCTCTACAATGCAGACCAGCTCCCGGCACATGAAGCCGTGATTGTGTTCAAGAATGACCGTGTTGCTCGTGACACAAAATTGTATTTCTATTACTTCTACACGCTCGAGAAGCGGAATGTGAAGCTGTTGTCCACCGAGGAGCATTTCTCGGAAGGTGATGATTTCGCCAACATCTACCGCTCTCTGCTGATGTTCGTTGCAGAACAGGAACGAAAGAACATCGCTCTGCGTACCGGGCGTGGGCGGTCTCTCAAGGCACAGTGCGGTGGGTATTCCGGCGGCAATAAGCCGTATGGTTATTACTGCGTAGACGGTATGCTCATGCAGAACCCGGAAGAACGCCCTATCGTGGAGACGATATTCCGAGAGCATGACGAGAATCACACCTCTTTGCTGGACATTTGCGAGATTCTGTACGATGGTGGGTATCGAACCCGAAAAGGCAAGAGATTTCAGCCGTCCACCATTCGAGGAATCCTATCTAACCGCCCCTTCTATGAGGGTAAGTACAAATATGGAGACATGGGCTGGGTACAGGGCGTACACTCCCCGATTCTCCCATTGGAGGTGTAGAAATGAAGAAAATGCTAACCATCATGCTTGCCGTAGTGCTTATGCTGGCGGTCTCCGGGTGTGGAGCTGAACCACAACACAAGGTCTCGTATGTCAGCGGAGAAAAGCTCACTGTTCTCGAGCAGTACGATTGTGTGGCTGTCTATACGCAGTACACCAACGACAGCTCCGAAACTGCTGTCCCGGCTGATGAAGTGACCGTAAAGGCATTTCAGAACGGTGTCGAATTGTCACCGATTGTCCCGACAGGTGACAGAACCAACGGTTATGTGCAATGCGATTCCAATGTGCAGAGTGGCACGACCGCCAATGTGGTGTGGCTGTTCGAGCTTGACAATGATTCTACCGTATCGGTGGAGCTGTCCGGCGGCGAGAAGGTCGAAATTCCATTGACGGAGGAATGAGCCTATGTGGGTGCTGGCAATATTGATATTTCCCTTTGCGGTACTCTATGAGATTGTGAAGATGAATGAGCAGTCTCACCACCGAGGGAAACGAAAACGAAGAAAAAGATTTTAATGACGAGGGTGCGTTATCGCACAGAGATTTAATTCTCTGAACGGTGACGCACTCTCTTTTTGTTTGGAGGTATTTATGAAAGAGTTACTTGAAAAAATTCTCGGGCAAATCAAAAAGACACCCTCCGGGGTAAGAGCCTATGAGGATTTATACCATATCTGTCTCGAGACACAGAAGACAGACGTTCCCCTATCCGTTGAGTATCTGAAAAAGCTGTCAGACATTATCGAGAATCGGATTCCGCAGTCTGAAACAGACAAGGAGCTTCGCTCCCTGTTCATGCTTCATAAGAAGGTTCTGCTTGCCGCCGCCCCATTCGATTTTGAAAGCTATCTGCTCTATGTCGAATGGGAACGTGAGCCGGACAAGAAGTTCTATGTCCCTCGCCGTGAGGTCATGCACCCTGTCGTACAGGCAATGCAAGATTTGATTGACGATAGGCTGGACTTACTTACGATTTCCATGCCGCCCGGTACTGGTAAGTCCACGCTCGGTATCTTCTTCCTGTCGTGGGTCATGGGTCGATTCCCGGATTCACAGTCTCTTGCTTCTGCTCACTCGGGTATGCTGACACGCTCCTTCTATGATGGTGTGTATCAGATTATCACCGACAGCGAGTACCTTTGGGCTGATGTGTTCCCGGGAGTAAAAATGGCGGCAACGAACTCCAAGGAAGAAACCATCGACCTTCACAAGAAGCACCGATTCTCTACTCTGACCTGTCGAGCAATCAATGCTTCACTGACTGGTGCTACCCGATGTGATAAAATCCTCTACGCCGATGACTTGTGTTCCGGCATTGAGGAAGCTATGAGCAAGGAGCGATTGGATAAGCTGTGGAGTGCCTACACCAACGACCTTAAATCTCGAAAAAAGGAAGGTGCAAAGGAAATCCATATCGCTACCCGATGGTCTGTCCACGATGTTATCGGTCGATTGGAGAATCAGTACGGTGGCGATTCCCGAGCGAAGTTCATTGTCCTTCCGGCACTGGACGCAGACGGTGAGAGTAATTTCAATTACACCTACGGTGTCGGATTCAGCCGCCACTATTTCGAGGATATGAGGAACAACCTTGATGAAGCGTCTTTCAAGGCTCTGTTTATGAATCAGCCTATCGAGCGTGAGGGTCTGCTTTATGATGTGGACGAACTGCGCCGCTACTTCGAGCTTCCGGCAGAAGACCCGGACGCTATCATCGGTATTTGTGATACCAAGGACAAGGGTTCTGACTACGCTTTCCTCCCGGCGGCGTATGTGTACGGTAATGACTACTACATTGACGATTGTGTCTGTGATAACAGCTTACCGAATATCGTTGACGCTCGATTGGTGGACATACTGCTCCGCTGTAAGGTCAAAATGTGCCGTTTTGAGAGCAATTCTGCTGGTGGTCGTGTTGCTGAAAAGGTGCAGAATGAGGTCAAGAAGCGTGGAGGTATCACTCGCATTACGACCAAGTTCACTACTGCCAATAAGGAGACAAAAATCATCGTCAACAGTGCATGGGTCAAGGAACACTGCCTGTTCAAAGACGATAGCCTGTATAAACGTCAGAGTGATTACGGTCGCATGATGGATATGCTCGGCTCTTACACTGTGGCTGGTAAAAACAAGCACGATGATGTTCCCGATGGTATGGCTATGCTGGCAGAGTTCGCACAAAGTCTGTCCGGCGCAAAGGTTGAAATTTTTCAGAGACCGTGGTAACACAAGAAGTGTTACTTATCCACACTTTCCACATAATTATCAACATATTGTATGCACTATGGTGTTGACATACACTATATAGTGTGTTACAATGTAAAGCGTAATAGTGAGTAATTTATGCTCACTCAAATTTTAGAGCTAAATGGGTGCATGATTGCACGAGGTAATTTAGACCTCAAGCAGTCATGCACCCATTTTTTGTATGCAGAAAGGAGGAAGGAACGTGGCACATCAAATTGACGAGAGCAAGCCGAAGTATCTAAGTCAGACACGATTTATGAGCGGTCGGCGCATTATCAAGACCAGCGTAACAGAAATCACGGACGAAAACGTGGTCGATGTTCTCCGTAAGGCTCTCGCTACTCACGAGTTGAACCGCAGTGAGATTGACTACCTGTGGAAGTATTACCGTGGAGACCAGCCAATCAGAAACCGTGTCAAAGACGTTCGCCCCGAAATCTGCAATAAGATTACCGAAAATCGTGCAAACGAAATTGTGTCCTTCAAGGTTGGGTATCTGTGTGGCGAACCGATTCAGTACGTCAGCCGTAATGGTGGCGAGGAAATCGTAAAACAGATTAACACCCTCAACGAGTATATGTTCGCAGAGGACAAAGCCGCTCAAGACCAAGAGCTTGTCGAGTGGCAGATGATTTGTGGTACAGCGTTCCGTCTTGTCCTTCCCGATGAACCGGGTGAGGAAGATGAAGCTCCTTTTGAGCTTTACACTCTCGACCCGAGAGACACCTTCGTTGTGTATTCAAACGAAATCGGTAACAAGCCGCTGATGGCGGTTAAGTACAGCAAGGACGATAACGAGATTTTCCACTACTCGATTTACACAGAGAATCGCTATTACCTCGTGGACGGAGACATTTTAGTGGAATCCAAACCTCATGCCCTCGACATGATTCCGATTATCGAGTACCCGGGAAACAATGCTCGTCTCGGTTCTTTTGAGATTGTGCTTCCTCTACTGGACGCAATCAACAATGTGGAAAGTAACCGTATGGACGGTATGGAGCAGTTGGTACAGGCTTTTATCAAGTTCATTAACTGCGACATTACCAAGGAGGAATACGAGGAGTTCTTACAGCTCGGCGCAATCAAGGTGAAGTCCGTTGACGGACAAGCCGCCGATGTTGGTGTAGTCACCACAGAGCTGAATCAGACACAATCGCAGACCCTCAAGGACGATTACTACAATGCAATGCTCACCATCTGCGGTATGCCAAACCGTAACGGTGGTTCTTCCACGAGTGACACTGGTTCTGCTGTGTTGCTCCGTGATGGTTGGTCTGACGCAGAAGCTCGAGCAAAGGACAGCGAGAATGTCTTCAAGCGAGCAGAAAAGAAAATGCTCAAGCTGGTTCTTCGTATCTGTCGAGACCTCGGCGGTCTCACGCTCAAGTTGAGTGACATTGATATGAAGTTCACTCGCCGTAACTACGAAGCCATTCAGAGTAAATCTCAAGTCCTTATCTCCATGCTTCAAGAGCCTAAGATTCACCCACAGTTGGCGTTCCAGCATAGCGGAATGTTCTCTGACGCTGAATCTGCTTACAACATGAGCATGAAGTATTACGAGGAGCAACAGGAGAAAGCCGCTGAACTGGCTAAGAAGACCGCTCCCGATGATTCCGGGGACGATGATAATGACCCGGACAATAACGATATTTAAGCGGTAAGCCGCTGTGAATATAGGCAGAGAAGCCTTAAATCGCAATAGTCAGAGAAGACTTAAACCGCAAACATTGTCACAGAAGACATTAAAAGACAGGAGGATTTCAACATGGCAAAGATTGACATTAGCAAGATTGACGGCTATGCCGACATGACCCCGGAACAGAAAATCGCCGCTCTTGAAGCGTTCGAGACCGAAGACCCCGATTACAGCGGATATGTAAAGAAGGACATCTTCGATAAGACAGCTTCCGAGCTTGCGGCTAAGAAGAAGGAGCTGAATGAAAAGCTCACCGAGGACGAGCAGAAAAAGCAGAAGGAACAGGAGGAACGTGAGGAGTTGCAGTCCAAGTACGACAAACTGCTCCGTGAAAGCGAAGTTTCCAAGTTCAAGGCAAAGTTGCTCGGCATGGGTTACGAGGAGAAGCTGGCTGACGCTACCGCAGAAGCAATGGCTGATGGTGATACCGAGAAGGTCTTCGCCAATCAGAAGAAACATCTTGAGAATGTCGAGAAGAGGGTTCGTGCGGAAGCCCTTAAAGATACACCGAAACCGACCCCGGACGGAGATTCCAAGACAATGACCCTTGAGAAGCTCCGCAAAATGTCTCCACAGGAGCGTTATGACTATTCTGTGAAGAATCCCGAGGACTACAAAGCCCTCTACACCAATAACGATACAGGAGGTAATGAGTAATGGCTCATAAGATTTATGACAATTTCTATCTCTCCAACGAGGTAGAAGACCAGTTCAATTCCCACCTCGATTTACAGCAGTTCTGTACTGTTGATAACTCTCTCGTGGGTACTGCTGGTATGAAGCGCAAGATTAACGTCTACAAGGCTACCGCTGGTACGGAGAAGCTGAAAATGGGCGAAGGTAACACCAAGAGCATTGAGGTTTCTTTCACCCCGGAGGAGTACGAGATTCAGCTCGCACAGAACAAGTTCCAGTATTATGACGAACAGGAAATGACTGACCCTATGCTCGTTCCTGTCGGCACTCGTCACATGGGTACTGATATGTTCAATACCGTAAACGGCGATGTGTACGGCGAGTTCAAGAAGGCTACGATGGTCGTTCCTACTGCGAAGATTGACTTCGCCGCATTTGTGGACGCTGTTGCCAATCTGAACATCGAAAGCACTGACAATCAGCCGGAGAAAGTTGCTCCGCAGACTTTCGCTTTCGTACACCCGGGCGATACTGCCGAGCTTCGTAAGAACCTCGCAGAAGACCTCAAGTATGTGGAAGCGTTCGCTCGTGCTGGCTACATCGGTACTGTTGGCGGCGTGAACATCTACACCAAGAAGGACGCTACGAAGGGTACTATCGTGGTTGCTACTCGACAGGCAGTTACCATCTTCAATAAGAAGGGTGTCGAGGTTGAGACTGACCGTAACGGCGATATTCGTCAGAACACTATTTGGTCTCGTAAGTATTACCTTGCGGCTCTGACTGACGCTACCAAGGCAGTCAAGATTTTCAAGGGTACTGCTACTGCCACTGCGGACACTACGGTTTCCGAGGGCAAGGTTTACTACGCTAAGACCGACAACGGCTACATCGTTGGTAAGCCTAAGACCAACCCGAAGACCGAAGGTTTCTACGAGATTGCCTAAGTAAAGGAGGTGGACAACATGACCGAGGAAGAAAAGCTGATTGCTCTCAAAGCGATGGTCGGTGGTTCGGATAGTGACGAAGTGCTGTCCACCTATCTCAAACTGGCTGGTCGTAAAATCATCAATCGAGCATATCCGTATGATTCCAGCGTAACGGAAGTTCCGGCACAGTACGACACTCTCCAATGCGAGATTGCCGCTTATATGCTGAACAAGCGTGGTGCGGAGGGTCAGACCTCTCATTCCGAGAACGGTATCTCCCGAAGCTATGAAAATGCTGATATTCCGTCCTCAATGCTCAAGGTGGTTACTCCTCATGTGGGGGTGATTAAATGAGAATGATGGTACGAAATAAGAGCAAATTCTTCTACGCTCTGTACAAAGAGAAAGTCCCTAAGACGGACGAATACGGAAATGTTACAGGGGAATATGAAATCATTCGAGACAACCCGGTAGAGTTCTCCGCTAATATCTCTGCCGCCAAGGGTGAAACAAGCACCCGGCAGTTCGGAGAAAGTGAAAGCTATGACAAGGTAATTGTCATGGGGACGGACGCTCCCCCTATTGACGAGTACACAGTGCTATGGGTCGATAAAACGCCACAGGTTGATGAAACCGGGGCTTTGGTTACAAATGATGATGGTGAGGTCATTACTCCTCACGATTATATCGTTAAGAAGGTAGCCAAGAGCTTGAACAGCGTGTCGGTTGCGATAAGCAAGGTGACTGTCAGTGGGTAGGAAAATTATCTCATTCGGATTGTCAACGAGTGAAATCAACCGAGCTATGAAAGAGCTGGCTGATTACAAACAAGAAATCCTTAGAAAAACAGAACTCCTCCGAGAGAAAGTAGCCGAACGGCTGGCTGATGAAGCGAAAAGCGGATTCAGCGGTGCAATCGTTGACGAGCTTATTCTCAAAGGAGGGCAAACTTCTCCACGATACGCACAAGTCGATGTGTCGGTTGACAATCGAGGGTCGGTTACTGTCGTTGTCGCAAGTGGTGAAGACGCTGTGTGGGTTGAGTTTGGTGCTGGTGTCTATCATAATGGCTCTCCAGGTTCGTCCCCTCACCCTCACGGTGCGGAACTGGGAATGACAATCGGTGGATTCGGTAAGGGTAACGGCAAGAAAGAGGTTTGGGGATTCTACGAAAATGGCGAATTGAAGCTGTCTCGTGGTACTCCGGCTCGTATGCCGATGGCTCTTGCAATCACCACCGTTTGCAATGATATTCAGTCTATCGCAAAGGAGGTGTTCGGGTGATTGACATTGAGACAGAGGTATTCAGTATCGTGTCCGCAGAGGTGCGAAAGAAATACCCGAAAATCTATATGACTGGCGAATATGTCAAGTCTCCACCTTCCTTCCCTTGTGTCTCTCTCATTGAGACAGACAATCAAGTTTATCGAAACACTCGAGATTCCGGGTGTATCGAAAACCACGCACAGGTGCTTTACGAGGTGAATGTCTACTCTAACAAAACGAGTGGCAAGAAGACTGAATGTAAAGCAATCATCGCTCTCATTGATTCCAAGATGGAAGCACTCGGTTTCACACGAACCCTTATGAACCCTGTTCCCAACGAGGAAGACGCAACGGTTTACAGAATGGTGGCTCGATACAGGGCTATCGTCTCTAAAAACAAAACTATTTATAGGAGGTAAACAAGCATGGCTATTAGCACTTACAAGATTTTTCTCATGCAGAAGAACACTTCCGCATGGGAGAAGCTGATTGACATTAAGGAGTTTCCCGACCTCGGCGGTGCGCCGGAAATGCTGGAAACTACTACTCTGTCTGACAAAATGCAGACTTACATTCCGGGTATTCAGTCCCTCGATTCTCTTGAGTTCACTGCGAACTACACTCTCGAGGAGTACAAGAAGCTGAAAGCACTGGAAGGTACGGAGAAGGAGTTCGCCGTTTGGTTCGGTGGTACGGAAGCTGGCGATACCGTCACTCCTACTGGTGACAGCGGTAAGTTCAAGTTCAAAGGCTCTCTGTCTGTTTATGCTAACGGCGGCGGCACGAATGAGGTTGTCGAAATGACTATCACTATCGCTCCGTCTACTGTTATCAGCATGGACGCAGAGTAAGGAAAAATAAGGAGGATAAATCATCATGGCAAAGCAGTTGAAATTCACTTTCAAGGATAAAGAATATGTCCTTGAGTTCACTCGCAGAACGGTTACGGAAATGGAAAAAAAGGGCTTCGTTGCGGCAGAGGTCGAGAACAAGCCTATGTCCACTCTCCCGGCACTGTTTGAAGGTGCGTTCCTCGCACATCATCGTTTCGAGAAGAAGGAAGTTATCAACGAAATCTTCTCCAACATGACGAACAAGGAGGAGCTTATCGGTAAGCTGGCAGAAATGTACAACGAGCCGATTATGGCACTGGTCGAAGAACCCGAGGAATCCGAGGGAAACGTAAGCTGGACAGCGAGTTGGTAAGTGATTCGCTGTTGACAGATGAATCCGCTAACAAGGGGAGCGAGCGTGAGAATCGCTCTGCTCCCCCTTCTTATTCGGAGATTTTTCTCGCAAAGTTCCCCTATTACTTATCAATAGGCATGACGGAAGAACAATACTGGGATAGAGATTCCACTCTCGTGAAGTCCTACCGCAAAGCGGAGGAGCTTCGCAAAGAGAGGGTCAATCAAGAAATGTGGTTACAGGGTATGTATATCTATGACGCTATTTCTCGTCTGTCTCCGATTCTTCGTGCTTTCGCCAAAAAGGGAACTAAAGCCCAACCTTATGTTGAAGAAGCATATCCCATCAATAAAAAGACGGTGGAGGAAGCAGAACTCAAGAAGGAAAAGGCTAAGTCTGAAAAGGGTCTGCGCTATATGCAAGCGTATATGGTACAGGCAAATAAGCAGTTACAAGAAAGGAAGTGAGTTTTATGCCTACTACAATCGAACAACTCGAATTGGAAGTTCAGTCGAGTTCCACCTCGGCTGTCGCTGGTATAGACGCTCTTTCCGCTTCTTTGTCCAAACTCAAAAATGCAGTTAGGGGCGGTGTCGGATTAACAAGCGTTGCAAATCAAGTACGCAATCTCGATACCGCCCTTAAAAGCATGGATAGTTCCGGGGCAGACAAGATTGACAAGCTCGCTTCCAGTTTGGAAAAACTGAAAGGTCTCGGTAGTCTCAAGATTTCGTCTTCCATCGGAAATCAGCTCCATAACATCGGCAGTGCCGCCGCTTCTCTCACTGGTGTAGATTTCAGTGCTATGGAGAAGCTGGGTACAGCACTTCAACCGTTGAACAATCTGAACGCTTCCGGGCTAAAGTCCACTATCAATGCGCTCAATAAGTTACCGAAGCTGGCAGACACCCTCGACAACATGGATATGACTAAGTTCACCAGTCAGATTCAGCAGTTGTCTACGGCTCTTGCTCCGCTGACAAATCAGCTCAATGCTGTGACTGCGGCGTTCAATCGTCTTCCTACGAACATTCAGAGAGCTATTACCGTCACGAACAGAATCTCGCAAGAGAACAATAAGGCGGCAAATAGTTACATGAATCTGTATGCCAAAATCAAAATGGCTATGGGTGCTGTTCGTACTGGTGCGAGAGTTATCGCTTCGTGGATAACACAGTCCAACCAGTACATTGAGGATTTGAACCTGTTTACCGCTTCTATGGGTGAATATGCTCAAGAAGCACAGAATTACGCAGAAGCAGTCAGCGAAGCTCTCGGTATCGACCCGGGCGAGTTCATGCGAAATCAAGGTGTGTTCAACACCATCATTAGCGGTTTCGGCGTGGCGAGTGATAAAGCGTACCTTATGTCCAAGAACCTCACACAGCTCGGCTACGACATTTCTTCGTTCTTCAACATTTCGTTCGAGGACGCAATGCAGAAGTTACAATCCGGCATTGCTGGTGAGCTTGAGCCGCTTCGTAGACTGGGTTATGACCTGTCTGTTGCAAGACTGCAAGAGGAAGCTCTTGCTCTCGGTATCGAGAAAAAGGTCTCCGCTATGACACAGGCTGAAAAGTCGCAGTTGCGTTACTACGCAATTATGACACAGGTAACTACCGCTCAAGGTGATATGGCTCGTACTCTGAACGCTCCGGCGAACCAGCTTCGTGTTTTACAGGCACAGGTTACGCAGTGTGCAAGAGCTTTGGGTAATATCTTTATCCCGGCTCTGAACGCAGTATTGCCGTATGCAATCGCTTTGGCGAAGATTGTCCGTATGCTGGCAAACTCTATCGCAAGTCTGTTTGGATTCAAACTCCCGGAGGTGGATTATTCCGGCATTTCTGCTGGTGCTTCTGCGGTTGGCGATTTGGCTGACAACGCCGGGAACGCTTCCGATGGACTGGGTAAAGCCGGGAAAGCGGCTAAGAAGCTGAAAAATGCTCTGCTCGGTATTGACGAGCTGAACGTCCTGTCTAAAGACGATAGTTCCAGTGGAAGCGGTAGCGGCTCGGGTGCTGGTATCGGTGGTGGGGATTTAGGCATTGACCTTCCTACCTACGATTTCCTCGGTGACGCAATCACTTCTAAGGTTGACGAAATCGTTCAGATGATTAAGGACGCTATGTGGGAAATCACGGCTGTTATCAGCGGATTCTTACTGGCAATCGGTACTATCCTTGTTGTCACTGGTGCGAACATTCCTCTCGGTCTCGGTCTCATGGCTGTTGGTGCTGTCGGTTTGGCGGCTACGGTAATGGCGAACTGGAACGGAATGTCGGAACGGCTGGCGAAGGTACTCACCCTCGTTACCGGGGTGTTGGGTGGCTTCCTGTTGGCTATCGGTGCTTTCCTTGTATTTTCGGGTGTCAACGTACCGCTCGGTGCTGGTCTCATGGTGGCTGGGGCGGCGGCTCTCGGTACTGCGGCTGTAATTAACTGGAAGTTCCTCAATGGAGACCTGTCGAACGCTCTGTCCATTCTCACGGCAATCGTGAGCGGTGCGTTGCTGGCTATGGGTGCGTTGTTCGCCTTTACTGGCGTTGATGTTCCTCTCGGTATCGCATTGATGGCGGCTGGTGCTGTCGGAATGGTTACAGCAATCGGTCTTAACTGGGATTCGATGTCCGACCCTCTCCGTAGGACAATCGGTATGCTCGAAACCATTGTTGGAGGTGCATTACTGACATTCGGTGCAATTCTCGCTCTGACTGGTGTAAACGTTCCTCTCGGTGTTGCGATGATTGCCGCTGGTGCGGTTTCTGTCGCTTCGGCAGTGGCTTTGAACTGGAACTCCTTAACAGGTGATGTTCAAGAATCCGTGCTAAGCATTGTGGCTATCGTAAGCGGTGCTTTAATCGGTGTCGGTGCAATCCTTGCTCTTACAGGAGTTGCAACCGGGCTGGGTATTGCGATGATTGCCGCTGGTGCTGTTGGTCTTGCCGCAACGGTCGGCTTGAATTGGAATAGTATGCCGGACAGTATCAGAAAGGTTACTACGAAGATTCTTCTCATTGCTGGGGCGGCTTCCATTGCCATAGGTATGATTCTCGCTTTCACAGGAGTTGCAACTCCTCTCGGCGTAGGTCTTATCCTCGCTGGTGCGGCGGCTCTCGGTACAGCTGTGGCTCTCAACTGGGACACTTTGACAAACAAGCTAAAGGGCGTAACTACTAAAATACTTGCTATCGCTGGTGCGGCGGCTCTTGCAATCGGTATTATCCTGTGCTTCACCGGGGTTGGTATTCCTCTCGGTGTTGGATTGATATTATCGGGTGCGGCGGCTCTCGGTACAGCAGTAGCTATTAACTGGGAAACTATCAAAGAAAAAATCAAGGGAGTTTTTACCAAGATTAAATCAATGGCTGGTTCTCTCGGCAAACTCGCTATCGGTCTCATGTTGTGTCTGACAGGTGTTGGTATTCCTCTCGGTCTTGCTCTTATTGCCGATGGAGTTAAAGACTTCGCTACTGGAAAACCTGTTAGCTGGGATTCGATGGTGAGCGGAATCAAGGAAGCTCTCGGAAATATATCTGACGAGTGGAACAAATTCAAAAAGAAGGTTAAGAACAGCAAACCTGTTCAATTCCTTGCCGAAGTAAAGAACAATGCTTCGGAATGGTGGGACAACGTAAAGGATTGGTGGTCTGACAAAACGAAAGACGGTCTCTCTCTTGAAACTGGCGTAAAGCTCGTGAAAGATGGCTGGTCTTCTGTGAAGAACTGGATTGGTAACATTCCGGCTGTGAAACAGGGTGTCGGGCTTCTGAAATCCGGCTGGTCTACCGTGAAAAACTGGATAGGCAACATTCCTACCGTAGACCAAGCTGTCGCACTCGCAAAGAGCGGCTGGCAGACGGTCAAGGGTTGGATTGGCAATATCCCGGGAGTATCGCAAGCAGTAAGTCTTGCGAAGTCCGGCTGGAACTCCGTAAGAGAGTGGGTCGGCAATATCCCGGTTGTCAGTCAAGGAATTTCGTTGCTGAAATCCGGCTGGACAACGGTTAAGAACTGGGTCGGTAATATCCCTACTCTGTCCCAAGCAATCAATCTCATTAAGAGCGGCTGGCAGACAGTAAAGGGCTGGATTGGTAACATTCCCACCCTGTCCCAAGCAATCAGCCTTATCAAGAGTGGTTGGACTACGGTTAAGAATTGGATTGGAAATATCCCGGTTCTTTCTCAAGGTATCAGCTTACTCAAGTCGGGTTGGACTACGGTTAAAAACTGGATTGGTAACATTCCTACGCTATCGCAAGGAATCTCGTTGCTGAAATCCGGCTGGTCTACCGTAAAGAACTGGATTGGTAGTCTTCCTGTTATCGCTCAAGGTATTTCGCTTTTCAAGTCCGGGTGGACAACGATTAAGAACTGGATTGGTAGCCACACCGTAGGTGTCGGTATCTCTCTATGGAAAAACGGTTGGAGTTCTATCTCGAGTTTCGTTGGTACTTCGGTATCTGTCGGTATCTCGCTTTTCAAATCCGGCTGGACTTCTATTAAGAAGTTCTTTGGACTGGCGAACGGCGGTATCGTTGGTGCAAACGGCGGCGTGAAGATGTTCGCTTCCGGCGGTATCATCACTCCGAATATGTGGAAAGCAATGCCGAAATATGCTGGCGGCACGAACCGGGCGCATGGCTCTATGTTCGTTGCTGGTGAGAGCGGCGCAGAGCTGGTGGGTCATGTAAATGGTACTACCGAAGTGCTGAACCGATTCCAGCTTGCTTCTGTCATGCACAGCTCCATCGTGAGCGGTATGGCACAGTTCTCCGGGTACTGGCAGTCCATGTCTCGAGACATTGTGACTTGTGCGAACGGTATTATCAATGCCGTTGTCGTAAGTACCGCCGGAATCAATGACAACCTTGTGCTGGCTTCGGCAAGCGGTTATGACCCTTATAACTCGCTGGCACAGACGGTGTACGAAGATTCCAAGAAATCCTATGACGGTGCATATTCCGATGATTCGTGGTCTCGCAATATGCGTGAGTTCTACCACGAGTATGTCGAACCTACTCTCAAGGAAATCGCTACCGATACCAAGAGACAGGCAGACAAGAAGGAACAGACCATCGTAAAGGTCGGCAACCGTACAATCAATGACGCTGTTACCACGCAGAAGGAAGCGAACGGTTTCAGCTTTACCGAGTAAAGGAGGTGTGTAGCGATGGCATATTTAGCGATAAATGGTTATGAGCTACCACCTTGTAAACGAGGTGTGAGCGTGGTCGTAACCACCGTGGTTGACAGCGGACGAGACGCTAACGGTGCTGTTGTGGGTCAAAGAGTTGGACGAGACCAGTACAAGATAGATGGGCTTGAGTGGGCGTGGCTCACTGCGGCTCAATGGGAACGGATTCTCTCTATCTTGAGCAATTTCTTCGTCTATGTCGAATTTAATGACCCAGTAACAAACAAACGCAAAACCGTAAGAATGTACTGCGGAGACCGTACAGGAGAACCCTACTGGGTGACAGAAGACGGTACTCCAACGCATTATCGGAATTGCAAGGTAAATCTTATCGACACTGGCGAGTAAAGGAGGGGTTTTATGCAGAAAGTATCGAAAGCATACAAGGAAAGCATGAAGTCCTCTCTTCGTGAGAGAGCATACATTATGATTTCTTTCGGACTTGTGAACCAAGAAGCACAGGCAAAAGCTACGGTCGATAATGGCAGTTATGCCTACTACTCGAACAAGGACAATATCTTTGGAGAGCATATTGACGATACGGTCTATGCCACTCTCGAGGAGGAGTTCACGAAAGTAGATGGCTCTATGTTCTTTCTCCCTCGGGCTACCGAGGGAGGGAGATACTATGATACCGGGATTGTCTCGGACAAGCTGGTTTCCGAAGCTCGATGTGAAGTGGTTATCAGCTTGAACACAATCGCAACGGATTTCAAGGGTCTCACGATTAACTTCGGTGAGAATTACCCAGTCGATTTCGATATTGTCGGAAGTACCGGGCAGACCATTGAGTTTAGGGGGAATACAAAATCAAAGTGGAGTACCGAGGAAGTATTGGAAAACACAACCTATATCAAGCTGGTGTTCTACAAGATGAAGAACCCTCAAAGCCGTTTGCGTATCTACTCTATCATGTTCGGTTACGGACTTGTGTATTACAACGATTCTGTTATGAGTTCTGCTCTTGACAGTTACGTTTCCCCTATCGGGGCTGATGTTCCGCAGTTCGATTTTTCTGTAACGCTGAAAAACTACGACCACTACTTCAATGTGGATAACCCGAACTCGGCTATCAACTACCTCGAGACAGGACAGGAAATGGATATTATGTACGGTTATCAGACCCCGGGTTCTGACACTATCGAGTGGATTCAAGGAAACCACCTGTGGTGTTCTGAATGGGAAAGTGACGATAACACGGCTACAATCCGTTGCCAAGACATTTTCCGTAATATGGACGGCGAGTATGTGAAGGGTCTGTATAGTGCCGCTGGTAAAAGCTACTACGCACTGGCAGAGGAGATTTTGAAGGACGCTGGGATTTCCGAGTATTATATCGACCCACGTTTGAAGAAGCTCTACTCTAACAACCCGATTCCGAGAGTGAAATACAAAGAAGCATTGCAGATTATCGCAAATGCCTGTCGATGTGTTCTCACCCAGTCTCGAGACGGCAAGGTTCAAATCAAGTCGAATTTCATGCCGAGTGCTTCCATCGCAACCAACGGCGAGGAGACCTACTCCAATGCCGCAAACGTGCTGACGGACACACCGAAGGTCGAATACGCAACCCTCGCCGGGAATTATACCCCTACCGATGGTACGATGTTCTTCCTTCCGAGAAACGGTAAGGCGGCTCTGACAACCGGGTATGTCTCGAAGGAAATCTCCGGGGCAAACGGAACATTCACAAAGAATCCTGTCGTTACTATCACGATGGAAGCGATTCGAGCTTATTACGGTTTGAAGCTGGTCTTCGGTACAGCTCTCCCGGCGGCGTTCACAATCAGAACGTATAAGGGTGGCGAGCCTGTAAATGAATACCCGGTTGAGAAAGACGAAATCAACACCACTTCGATTATTCTTCGAGATTTCGATGATTTCGATGTGATGAAGATTGAGTTCACAAAAACCGCAGAGCCGTACAACCGTATCGTACTGAATTATTTCAGTTTGAGCGATGTTGTGGATTTCACCATGAATCGCCGGGACATGACCTCCTCCCCGAAAGCTATCAAACAGGAGCTTATCAAAGAGGTTATCGTCCCATGTTACACCTACCAAGAGAATAATCGAGAAGAAAACCTTGTCTATGAGGACATAGATGTAGTCGCTGGTGAGGTCGAGACTTATTACATTCAAGACCCTTCCTATGGTTATAAGGTGAAGCTCGATGAAGTCGAAGGTAAGGCAACCGTAGTGGCATGGAGTAACTACTTCATTACCATCAAATTCAATGTCACTGGCTCGTTTAAGCTCGAGGTACAGGGCTATCGGTACAAAATCGTTGAGAAGTACGCTACGGTGTCTCTCAATGCTCGTGGTAAGACAGTCAAGTGGAAGAATCCTCTGATAAGTAATATCACGATGGCGAATGAGCTTGCCGCATGGCTGGCTGATTACTACACAGCCGGAATCGAGTACGAATACGATACTCGAGGAAATCCCGAGCTGGACGCTACCGACATTGTGTATCAAGAAAACGAGTTCCACGATGGTATGAGGGTAAATATCTACCGTCACACTGTCAATTTCAAGCAAGCATTTTCGGGTCGAGTAACCGCCCGAAGGATTGGAGGTTAAAATGTCGTGGTCTACACCGAAAACCGATTGGAACGGTGAGACTGTCGATGGTGTTTACACCGGGGACAGATTCAACGCCGTGGACTTCAATCGAATTAAGAACAACCTCGAATACCTCCGTGAGTTGGCTATCAAGATGTATGACGAGTTCGCTATTCAGTCTGTCGGGAGCGATAAGACCGTAAAGGACTACTTCTATGCTGATGAAATCAATGCACTGGAAGCGAACCTCGTTACCATCAATACCCACAGTCTCAAGAGGTCTTACGGCACTGCTCCTACCTATGCCGCCAATGGTAATACGATGGATTTCAAAGAACTCAATCGTTTGGAGGGAGCAATCCTTGACCTTTATGACAGGCTCACCAATGAGAGTGAGGGAAGGAGGACATTCACATGGAATTTTGGTATGAAGGGAGGGTTATAAATGGCGTGGAAATTACTTCCTACTGATTATACGGACGCTGTTTGGAGTGGTCTGAAAAGATACACACAGGTCGATAACTCCGATGGTACGGTATCGTTCAACGATGTTACGACCTACACCAATAAGGAGAAATCCTTCTTCGGTGCAAAAGACGCTAACCGTATGAATGAAGCTCTGAACTACATCATGTCTATGCTGGAAAACGGCACGAACTTGTATGAGGAGTTTCAGACCTACTTCACCACGCAGAAGGAGCTTTTCAAAAGCTCGGGTGATAGTTCTTATCAAGAGCTGACCCAGTATTTCGTCAACCTCAAGGCACAGGGCGATTCGTCTTTGGCACAAATCGAAAAGACCTATGAGGAACACATGACTACCTACGAGGGCGAGCAGACTGCGGCATTTAACACATGGTTTGCTGGTATCAAAGGTAAGCTGAACGAGGATATTGCTGGAAGTCTGCAAAATCAGATTACCGAAGTAGACGAGCGTTTGGCGGCACTGGAACACATGACCTTGAAGAACCTTTTCACTGTACCTGTTGCGATTGACAACACTGGTACTACGCTTCTTGCTGACGATTTGGGTAATGCAATCGTGGCAGATTGGAAATATAAGGAGGAATAAAAATGAGTGCAATCAGTATTGAAACCAAGAAAGTGACGGAACTCACGGCGTTCACCACACCGACCGATTCGTGTCTGATTCCGATTCACGATGGCACAGGCTTGAAGAAAATCACCTTTGCCAATTTCAGAGCCAAGGCGGTTGAGGGTACGGAAGCGAAAATCGCTCCTCTGCTCTTTAGCAACGCCGGGGCGCACAATGCAATTTACCGTGGTAAGTCGCTGGGTAGCACCGTGACTACCGCCCAGTATGCCGCTATCAAGGCTGGTACATTCGATGATTTATACATCGGTGACTACTGGACTATCGGCGGTGTCAACTACCGTATTGCGGCGTTCGATTACTACCTCAACAGTGGTGATACGAACTGTACTACCCACCATGTAGTTATCGTGCCGGACACTTGCCTGTACAACGCACAAATGCACAACACCAGCTCCGGCGGTTGGGAAAGCGGTGCGGCAAATACTACGGCTGGCGGCTATGTCGGCTCGGATATGTACAAGAGCAATCTCGAACAGGCTAAGACCACTATCAAGAGTGCGTTCAGCGGTCATGTTCTGAAACACAGAATCTATCTGACGAACGCTGTTGCGAATGGTCGTGCTTCCGGCGGCGCATGGTGCGATTCCGAAGTTGACCTTATGTGCGAGCAGATGGTCTACGGCAGTGGTATTTTCTCCCCTGTTTCTGACGGTAGCAATGTCCCGGCTAACTACCGTGTCGAGAAATCCCAGTTGCCGCTGTTCCAGCACGAGCCGAGCCGTATTTGCAATCGTGTGACATGGTGGTTAAGAGACGTTATTACCGCTTCCCATTTCGCCAATGTCGGCAACGGCGGTATTGCGGACTACGGCGACGCTTCCTATTCTTTTGGCGTTCGCCCGGCTTTCTGTATATCTTAAATCTGCGCCCCCTTGTGGGGCGCACAAGGAGGTTTATTAACAAGTGTCTGTATTGAAATCGAAACGAAAACCGTCACAGTTTGAGGTATTTCACCACCTCAACAAAATGCGTAAGGAGGTCACGGATTTACTGCTCCGTGATTTCGGGTACGACCTCGACAAAGCCGTGAAGAAAGTTGAAATGACCTTCGGCGGCAGACCGTATGAGGAGTTATCACCCGATGAAAAAGTCCGATATGAAAAGCTCATGGAAAAGAACATTGCGTTTGCAGAATGGTTCATCGCAGACGAGCGAAAAGTGATTGTTGATTGTTTGCGTAGTATCACCGAGGAGGTATATGTTGCAAACAGCATTTACCCAACCTACCGGGAAGAACTGGTTGAGCGTAGAGTTCACCAAGACCGAGCAGTCGGACAGTGTTATAGGCTCACACAGGAATTGCAATATGCTATCGAGACCCTTCCTGTCGATGTGAACAAGTACCTTCGTTTCGCTGAAATGATACAGGCAGAAATAAACCTTCTTAAAGGTTGGAGAAAGTCTGACAACAAGTTCAAGTCGGCTCTCCAAGAGGGTAATCTCTGATTCCGCTTCCAATTTCGCCAATGTCAACAACAACGGTAATGCGAACTACAACAACGCTTCCAATTCTAATGGCGTTCGCCCGGATTTCGATTCTGTGATTGAGTAGCCTATCGAGCGTTTCACAGACAGAGAAAGGAGAGATTATCCTTCCGTATGGTAAATACTAAATGCGACACCTCCTATTACGATAGCCGAGGTTATCAGCGCAAGATATTTGATGGAAATGTTCTTTACGAAAGTAAAGCTAAAGCAATGAAAGGTAGTGATTGGAAACCACAGGTACAGAGGTTTAACATGACCTATCTGTTGGAGTTATCGAAAATGCAACGAGACCTTGAGAACATGGAGTATGAGTTCTTACCAACTACAAACTTCACCTTGCATGAACGAGGAAAGCTCCGGCGTATTACAGGCGAACAGGTTCAAGACAGAATCGTGAAACACGCTCTCTGTGACGAGGTTTTGAATCCTCTGATTGAACCACACCTCATTTATGACAATGGAGCAAGCGTTGTCGGAAAAGGTATCGCTTTCACTCGTAAGAGGTTGCTCACCCACCTTCGGAAATATTATGCACAGCATGGTAGCAACGAAGGGTACATTCTTCTGATAGACTTCTCGAAATACTACGACAATATCAGACACGATGTGTTATTGAAGTTGTTTGAGCAGTATGTCGATGATGAACACGCCCTATGGCTTCTGCGGAAGACCGTAGAACGCTCAAGGATTGATGTATCGTACATGAGCGATGAAGAATACGAACACTGTCTCGACAAGTTGTTTGATTCTCTCCTCTATCAGTATATGAACCCGAAGCTGTTCACAGGCGAAAAGTTCATGGGGAAGCACCTTAATATCGGAGACCAAGTGGCACAGACCGCCGGAATCTCTTACCGAATACGAATTGATAATTATGTCAAAATCGTTCGAGGTGTGAAATTCTACGCTGGCTACATGGACGATAGTTATGCTATCCACGAGAGCAAAGAGTTCTTACAGGAGCTTCTTGAGGACATTATCGAGATAGCGAACGAACTCGGAATCACGGTCAATACCCGGAAGACGAGAATCTGTAAGCTCTCCGAGCATTGGCGATTTCTTCAAGTTCAATACTCTCTAACGGACACCGGGAGGGTGATTCAGAAAATCAATCCCAAACGGCTTACCGCAATGAGACGAAAAATGAAGAAACTCGCTCCGAAGCTAACAGAAAAGGAGTTTACGGACTTTTATAAGAGTTGGTTTAAGAATCATTACAAAATAATGAGTAAGAAACAACGAAGTAACATGGACACCCTATTCAATCAATTAAAGGAGGTAACGAAATGTACACTATCACCCTTGCCAATGGCAAAAAGCTGACCGGGCTGGATATGAACGGCACGAACTATGTCAGCAAAGAAAAGGTGGACGAGACTATTTTCAAGGATAATCTCTCTACTATGAAGGTCTCCGATGGGGAGACAGAGACTACCTACACTGATATGGTCTTCATTCAGCAGATGGAATGGGCTGACGGCACTTTCTATCTTGCGTTCCGTGAGAAGACCAAGGAGGAGAAGCTGGTAGCCGCTCTCAACGCAACCTCCGACAGTGTTACCGATGTACAGGTGGCACTTGCGGAAGTATACGAAATGGTTTTAGGAGGTAAATAACTATGGCTAAGATTTACGTTGCACTGATTCGCAAGGGTCTCAAGACCATTAACGATGTACCCGAACAGCTCCGAGAGGAAGTCAAGAAGCTGTTGGAGGAATAATCATGCTGTGGCGCATTATGCTATGGCTCAACAGGAAGGAGGTGGAAAACATGGCTGTTATCTATGTGGCACTCATTGTCAAGGGTAAGCGTACTTACGCAAGCGTTCCGGCTGTTCTCAAGGAACAGGTGAAGGAAATACTCATTGACCTTGAGCTGGAAGACCTTATCACTGAATAAGGCGGCATGAGGGAGGGTCGCTCCCGGCTCTCCCTCACATTCTAAAAGAGGAGGACAAGAAATGTGAACATTGAGTTCAATCAGATTCTTACCTTCGTCTCCGTTGTTGCCGCCGTGTACTTTGCTTTCAAGAGCAATAGTCGAGCCAATAATGACGAGGTGAGCAAGAAAGCACAGGTTGACGCCATTCTGTCTCAAAAGCTGGATTCTATCAGTGATGATACGAAAGAAATCCGCAAGGAAATCACAGACGTTAAGGTCAAGGTCAACGACCTGTCCGAGCGTGTCGTGATGGTTGAGCAGTCTACGAAATCCGCACACCGCCGACTTGATCGATACGAGGAAGAAGAAATCTACCACGGTGAGCCAAGAAAACGATGGTGGGTACGAAAGGGGTGATACCCGATGAACCATTCAGATTTTGTCAAAACCGTTGCGGCGTATATCAAGAAGTACGCCCCGGTGTACGGAATCGAGGTCGTGTCACCTATCATCGCTCAAGCGGTGTTGGAAAGTGGCTACGGCACTTCCGAGCTGGCTGTAAACGCTCATAACTACTTTGGTCTGAAATACCGGGAAGGTCGTTGCAAGACCTGTATCGGTATCTATCACATGGTGGGAAGCGAGCAGAACGCAGACGGCAGTTACACCAGTTCTGCTATGCAGTGGTGTAAGTTCAAGGATATGGAAAACGGAGTTATCGGCTACTTCGATTTCATCAACATTCCGAACTATAAAAATCTCAAAGGCGTTACCGACCCTCGGAAATACCTTGAGAATATCAAAGCCGATGGCTATGCTACGTCTCACAAGTATGTGGACAACCTCATGCGTGTTATTGAGACATGGCATTTAACCGATTATGACAAGAAGGAGGAAACAAAAATGAGCAACAGTCCTTTGGTGGTCTACACCAAGCTCTCCCCGAACCATTCCGGGCAGAGAACCCATTCCATTGACCGTATCACACCGCATTGTGTAGTAGGTCAGCTATCCGCAGAGAGTATCTGTGGCTGTTTTATCAGCACCTCTCGACAGGCGAGTTGCAACTACGGTATCGGCACTGACGGTCGTATCTCCATGAGCGTTGAGGAGAAAAACCGTTCGTGGTGTTCTTCCAGTCGTGAGAACGACCAGCGAGCAGTCACTATCGAGTGCGCGTCTGACAAGACCGCTCCGTATGCGTTCAATGACGCTGTGTATGCGTCTCTCGTGAACCTGTGCGTTGATATTTGTCAGCGTAACGGCAAGAGCAAGCTCTTGTGGCTGGGCGATAAGAATAAGACCCTCGCCTATGCGCCGAAGTCCGATGAAATGGTACTGACGGTACATAGATGGTTCGCCAATAAATCTTGCCCGGGAGACTGGCTGTACAACCGTCTCGGCAATCTTGCCGCAGAGGTCACTAAGCGTCTCACAGGCGGCTCTACCGGCACTGGTAAGGTAGATGTACCCTCTGACGGTAAAACGCTGTACAGGGTGCAGACAGGGGCGTTCTCGAAGCGTCCCAACGCTGACGCATGGGCGGCAAAACTGAAAGCCGCTGGCTTCGATACCTACATCGTACAGATGGGTAATCTGTACAAGGTACAGGTCGGTGCTTACAGTCAGAAGTCCAATGCCGAGAACATGATGGCGAAGCTGAAAGCCGCTGGCTATGACGCTTTTATCACTACCAAGTCCGGCACTGCGGCTGGTACTGCGAAGAAATCTGCGGCTGAAATCGCCAAGGAAATCTACAACGGTACTTGCTCTGACGCTCGCTGGTCTTCGTGGGGCAACGGTGCAGACCGTGTAAATCGTCTGAAACAGGCTGGTTATGACCCGAGCGAAGTGCAGTCTGAGGTCAATAAGCTGTTTTAACCCAAGTAGTAAAAGTAGTTGAAAATCGGTTTTTGCGTAAACTTTTTATAGATACGCGCGTATATAGAGGAAGTTATACGAAAAAAGCCAAGAACAGCTACTTTAACTACTTCAAACATCAAATTTAAGGAGGAAATCAACATGATTAACTGGAAAGTGCGTATCAAAAACAAGAGCTTTTGGATTGCTCTGATTCCGGCGGTGCTTCTGCTGGTACAGGTGATTGCCGCTGTCTTCGGTTACACCCTCAATTTGGGTGAGCTGGGGGACAAGCTGTTGGCTGTTGTCAATGCCCTGTTCGCAGTCCTTACGATTCTCGGTATCGTGACTGACCCGACCACTGCTGGCATTGGAGATTCCAAACAGGCTCTTACTTACGAGACACCTAAAAAAGAGGACGCAGTTTAACCTACGTCCTCTACTATGAAAACAAATCCGACACAGTGCTTCACGAAAAAGAATGAGTTCGGATTTGCACTATTTGGTGGACCCGGAGGGATTCGAACCCTTGACCTCTGCGTTGCGAACGCAGCGCTCTCCCAGCTGAGCTACGGGCCCATATTCTGTTCAACAGCAAACATTATAACACAGTCTTTCAAAAAAATCCAGTCCTATTTTTTATTTTTCGCAATTTTCTGTATGCAAAAAGGGCCGACCGCTTTGGGCCGACCCTTTCCTCACAAATTATTCGTTTATTTTGCCACTCATGATATCGAAACGCAGTCGATCGTGCCGCGGGATGGTCCAATCGGCCATATAGCCGAAATCGGAGAGGGCGCGCGAGAAAAATCACACACCGCCGCCGGCTTCTTTGCTGATGGCATCGATGAAGGCAGGGATGAGCTGCTTTTTGCGGGAGACAACGCCTTTAAGCCAGATGGTGCCCGCTTTCGGCGCACGGCCGAAGGCATCTTCAACGAGCATATCGGCGGACTCGCCGTAGCACATGAGGCGCGTGGACTCCTCGATGATATTCGTCAGCATGAAGAACATCATGGAGAGGCCATGCTCGCGGCAGGACTTTTCGAGGTACGGGCGCAGGCGGCGCTCCAGCTCATCGAGCTCGGAGCCGCTCATGCTGTTGATCTGGCCGACGCCGAACGTGACGTCGCCGAACTCGAACTTCTTGTAATCCTGATAGAAAATTTCTTCCGGGGTCTTATCCTTGAGGTTGCTGCCTGCGGTAAACATTTCGATACCGAAGCTCTGGCAATCGATGCCCGCAATGGCACTGAGCGCTTCCGCTGCGGCGCGGTCCAGCATGGTACAGGTAGGCGAACGGAACATGAGCGTATCGGACAAAATGGCGCTGCACAGAAGACCCGCGATCTGCGGCGGAACCTTAAAGCCCTTTTCTTTATAAATGGAATAGATGATGGTCGCCGTGCAGCCGACGGGCTCGTTGCGGAAATACACAGGCGCCATCGTCTCGAGGGAGCCGATGCGGTGGTGATCGATGATTTCCAAAATTTCTGCGTTTTCGATATTTTCAACCGCCTGACTGCGCTCATTGTGATCGACTAAGATGACGGAGCGCTTGCGGATGCCAAGCAAGTTACGGCGGGAGATCATGCCGACGTACTTGCCGTTTTTATCGATAACCGGGAAATCGCGAATGCGGGTGTTCTGCATGGTATCTTTAATGGCATCGGTGTAATCGCTCGGGGTGAACGTGACGAGATCTTTCGTACGCATGAACGCCTTAACCGGCATGCATTGGCTGATGCGGTGCGCAACGGTGTACGTATCAAGCGGCGTAGTGAGCACGGCGCAGTTATTGTCGCGCGCGAGCTTCTGGATGCTGCGGGAGACCTCTGCGCCGAGGCAGACGAGGATACAGCCCGCGCCGGACTCAATGGCGGAAAGCTGCGATTCGTAACGGTTGCCGGTGATGACCATGTCGTCCTTTTCGATGTAGTTTTCCATGACGTCCGGGTTTGCGACGGCAATGACGACGTTGCCGTGCTCGAAAACGGCATCGGGGTCGCCGACGAGCATTTTGGCTTCCAGCGTTTCCAAAATGTTGCAGTACGGCGTTTTGGCCTTTGCAATCATGGTGCTGTCCTGATTTTCCATGTAGGACGTGGCAATGTCGTTGATGGTGATGATGCCGTCTAACACGTTGTTTGCATCGACGATGGGCAGCGTGACAGCGTTCATCTCCGCCATCATGCTCCATGCTTTTTTCATGGAAATGCCCTCGTTGATGCCGGGAATTTTGCGGATCTCCATATCGCGCACGCGGGTGCCGATGTTGTTGACGTAGGCCGGCTGGCGCATGCCGAAGCGCTGGAGGACGTAGCTTGTCTCGGAGCTGATCTGCCCGGCGCGGGCGGCGACATAGTGATTTCCGTCATTTTCTTTATTTTTAACGTCCGCGTAGGCGATCGCCGAACAAATGGAATCGGTGTCGGGATTGCGGTGGCCTAAAACATAGACTTCTTTTCTCTCGTTCATGCGTATACCCCACTCAAGGTAAAATGTTGTTTTTAGTATAGCACAGATTTTCCGAAAAAGAAAGAAAAAGCGAACGGCCGAGGGAAATTTTTGCACACCGTTCGCAATGTTTTCAGTTTTTATTTTTTGTCAAGAATACGAACGGGCACAAAATTACAGCTTGGCATATTGCGACTTGTGTTTACAGGTCTTTCTGCATGATATAGTCGTTCATCACGAAGCCGCTGCCGATGTCGGTGACGACGGCGTCCGTTTGATGAAAACCGAAGTATTTGTAGACTTCGATGGCGTGAAAATTCTTTTTGTTGACGGTGAGATAGATTGCGGGGAGCTTTTCCGCCTGACAGAGCGTTTCGATGAAATCGAACGCGGCGCGCGGCAAGCCGCGGCTGCGATGAGCGGCGGAAACGTAGAGCTTGCTCAGGAACATTTTGCCCTCTTTGTGCGGCACAAGGCCGATGAAGCCCGCGGGCACGCCGTCGTCGAGCATCATATAATAGACGTAGCCCTCGCTTTCCATTTGGCGGTGAATGGCCGGGACGGACTGGAATTTTTCGATCATGTAATCCGTGGACGCAACGCCGTTGATGCAGTCATAGGTCTCGTGCCAGATGGGTGCGGCGATCTCGGCTATTTTTTCAATCTGTTCTTCTTCCGTGACTTTGATAAAGGTAACTGCCATTTTCAACTCAGCTTTCTTTGTAGTTTCCGAGGAACGAGAAGCGGGGCATCTCGTCGGAGAGGGCGCAGATGAGCGCAAGTGTCTGCACATCGTGAACATTCCCGGTGAAATCGAGGTAGAAGTCATACTCGAAATTGCGCTCCGGGATGGGGCGGGATTCGATTTTTGTGAGGTTCAGGCCGAGCAGAGCGAAACGCTCCAGCGTATGGCACAGCGAGCCCGGGGTGTGCGGCAGAGAGAAGCACAGGCTGATCTTTTCCGCGTCTTCGGGCAAAACGGCTTCACGCGAAATGACGATGAAGCGCGTGCAGTTGTTATCGGTATTCTGGATATCGGCGGCGATGACTTCGAGGCCGTATTCCTCCGCCGCCTGCGCGGAGCAGACTGCGCCGACGCCCTCGGGACGGGTTTCGGCGATGAACTTTGCGGCGGCCGCCGTGTTGGAATAGGCTTCGGTCTCGATGTCGTGTGCCGCGAGATACGCACTGCACTGCACGAGGGCCTCATGCTTCGAGAGCACCTTTTTGACCGCACCCGTCCCCTTTGCACGGCACAGGCAGTGGCGCACGGGAATATCCGCCGCACCGACGATGAACATGCGGTGCTTCATGATGAGGTCATAGACTTCAGAGACACTGCCAGCATCGGAATTTTCGACCGGCACCACGCCGTAATCGCCCGCGCCGTTATGGACAGCTTCAAAAACATCGCGGAAGCCGGGCAAAAAGATCGGCTTCTGCCCCGGAAACAGGCGCAGGGCGGCGCCGTGGGAAAACGCGCCCGCCGCGCCCTGACAAATGACACGCGGGTCAGCTTTTAATGTCTTTGGGGAATTTTGCTCGAGGTCGCGCAATACCCCGCCGCTTTTCAGCATATTATGCTGGCGGGCGCGACTGATGCTCATGATGGCGCTGTAAAGCGCGACGGCGCTGTCGCCGTACTCGCCGGCTTCTTTTTTAACGCGGTCTAAAATGACCTGCTCGCGGGCGGCATTTAAGACGGGAATGCCCGCCTTGCGCTTGATCTCCGCGACGCGCTCCGCGCACTGCATGCGCTCCGTGAAAAGCTTTAAAAGCTCTTTATCAATGCGGTCTATATCGTTGCGAACCGGCAAAAGCAGTTCATCAAAGGACTTATTTTCACTCATTTTGCTCGCTCCTTTCTATTCTCTTTAACGCAGCAAGTCCATCAGCGCCAAGGCTGCCGCAGCTTCCGCCACAGGGATGGCGCGCGGGACGATACACGGGTCGTGGCGGCCGTGGATGGTTAAATCGGCGTTTGTTTTCGTGGTGAGATCGACCGTGTGCTGTTCACGGCCGATGGACGGCGTGGGCTTAACGGCGATGCGGAATAGAATCGGCATGCCCGTTGTGATGCCGCCCAAAATGCCGCCCGCGTTGTTCGTTTTCGTGCGGACGAGACCATTTTCGTCGTAGTAAAACGCGTCGTTATTTTCGCTGCCACGCATACAGGCAACATCAAAGCCCGCGCCGAACTCCACGCCTTTGACGGCGGGGATACCGTATAAAATCGATGCAAAGACATTTTCGATGCCGCCGAACATAGGACTGCCGATGCCCGCCGGGACACCGACTGCGGCGCACTCGATGATGCCGCCGATGCTGTCTGCGTCTAATCGCGCGGCTTCGATCTCGGCGCGCATTTTTTCTTCGGCCTTGGGGGAATTGACCGCAAAAAAGCGGGTGTTTAAAGCATTTAAGTCGTCTTTTGAGACGTTTACGGGATCGAACGGGGTATCTTTTGCGCTGCCGACCGCATAAGCGTGCGCACCGATCGTGATGCCGCGGCGCTCTAATATCTGGCGGCAGACGGCGCCTGCAAACACGAGGCACGCGGTGAGACGACCCGAAAAATGCCCGCCGCCGCGAATGTCGTTTGCGCCGTCGTAGCGGACAGACGCGGTGTAATCGGCATGGCCGGGACGCGGGTGAATTTTTAAATCGGAATAATCCTTCGAACGCGTATTGGTGTTCGCGATGATAGCCGCGAGCGGCGCGCCTGTTGTGACGCCGTTGAAGAGGCCCGAGAGCACCTGCGGCTCATCGGCCTCAAGGCGCGTGGTGGCGGTCTTGTCCTTGCCCGGCGCACGACGCGCCATTTGCACGCGAATTTTTTCCATGTCAATTTTTTCATTCGGCGGGAGATTATCGAGCATCACGCCGATTGCTTCCGTATGGCTGCCGCCGAAAATGGACAGCTTGATGTTTTCACCCCAGGTCGATGCCATCGGCGATCCCTCCTAAATGTTTATGATCCCGGAAAAACCCGGGGTAGGATTTTTTGATGCTTTCCGCGTCCGTGACGGTGACTGTGCACGCACAACCGGCGGCAGCGAGCGCCATGACGACGCGGTGGTCGTTCATGCCCTCGGCTTTGCCGCCCGTAAGCGCGGGCTTGCCGTGAATGATAAGGCCGTCCGGCACGGCTTTAATGTCTGCACCGAGGTTTTTGAGCGCCGCTTCCATGGCAAGCAGACGGTCACATTCCTTTAAGTGCAATCGCTCCGCATGGGAAATGACGGTCTCGCCCTCCGCGAACGCGGCCGTGACGGCGAGCGCAGGCACCATATCGGGAATTTGCGCGGCGTTAATCGCGATGCCGTGCAGGCCGCGGTAGGGCTTATCTTTATTTTTGTTTTCGGCAACATAAACGCCGTTTTCTTCGGTGACAGAAAGCCCGAACTGCCGCCAGAGATGGACGCAGGCTTTATCGCCTTGCAGAGAGGTTTCGGAAAGGCCAAGCAGGCGGATAGGGCCGCCGGAGACAGCGGCTTCCGAGAGAAAAAACGCGGCCTGCGACCAATCACCCTCGACGGTATAGTGCTCTGCGCGGTACGTCTGCCCGCCGCAGATGTGCCAGCCGGTCTCGGTCTCCTCAATTTTAACACCGAAGCCCGCGAGCACCTCTATCGTCAAATCGATATAGCCTTTGGATTCGAGCGGGGTGGTCAGCGTAACGGTGGAATCATTTTTGAGCAGCGGCAAAGCGAATAATAAACCGGTTATAAACTGAGAACTGATGTTGCCCGGCACGCGGAAATCGCCGCTTTGAAGCTTGCCCGTGATGTGAAACGGCAGACCGCCGGCAGTCTCGACCGTTACGCCGTGCTGCGGCAGAAGGTCTGTGTAAACGCCGATAGGGCGCTCGGGAAGTCTGCCGTGACCGACAAACGTCGCTTCGATGCCGAGGGCGGCGAAAACGGGGATGAGAAAGCGCAGCGTGGAACCGGATTCACCGCAATCGACCGTGACGCTTTGGGGTGCCGTGCCCGGCACGATGCACAGCACGCCGTTTTCTTCCGCTTTCACCGTGCCGCCCATGGCGCACACGCCGTTTAATGTAGCTTCCATATCCGCGCTGTGGTCAATGGGCCCGACACGGCACGGCGTTTTGCACAGCGCCGCCGAAAGCAATGCGCGGTGCGCGGCACTTTTGCTTGGGGGAATGCGCACTTCGCCCTTAACGTGGGCGGGGCGGTAGGTCACCTCTGCCATAGTATCACCTTGTTTCTACATAAATTTATCTCTCTATATTTGACATAAGGCAGCACGATGAGAATGATGCTGCCTTCCTAAAAATCAATTCAATTTTCTGCGGCGGTTCTGCTCGGCGGCGAGTTTATAGCGCAGTACAAGGTAGTTTCTGTCCACCGGGTGAATAACGCTTTCGCCGATCTGCTTTAAGAGGATCAGGTTGAGCGTTTTGCCAAAGCTTTTTTTATCGAGCGCGGTTGCTTCCACAACTTTGGCGAAATCAAACGCGGACTCGGTGGGCATGCCGTAGCTTTCCAGCACGCGGCGGATACGCGCAGCGGTGCCTTTTTCCGTGACACCGAGACTTTCACCCACTTCGCCCGCCATGACCATACCGATGCCGACGGCAAGGCCGTGCGAAAGCGACGAGAAGCCCGTAAGCTTTTCGAGCGCGTGGCCGAATGTGTGGCCGAAGTTTAAAATCATACGCCGGCCTTTGTCGTTCGTGTCTTCCTCGACAAAGTGCTTTTTGCACAGCACGCAGCGGCAGATGGTTTCCTCCAAATGGTCGATGACTTGCCCCTGCTCCAATTTATCGAACAGCGCGGCGTCTGCGATGCAGCCGTATTTGATGACCTCGCCCATGCCGTCCGTGAAATAGGCATCGGGCAGCGTGGAGAGCGTTTTGGGATCGGCGAGGACGAGGCGCGGTTGATGGAACGCGCCGACGAGGTTTTTACCGAACGGCAAATCGGCACCCGTTTTGCCGCCGACACTGGCATCTACCTGCGCCAAAAGGGACGTGGGCACCTGCACGAAATCAATGCCGCGCAGGAACGTTGCCGCCGCGAAGCCACCCATATCGCCCGCTACGCCGCCGCCGAGCGCAACAATGATGTCGCTGCGCGTGAAATCGTTTTCCGCAAGCGCTTCGTAAATCTGCATGACGGTGGAAAGCTGCTTTTGCGGCTCGCCGGCTTCAAAGACGAACTCCGCCGTGTGGATACCCGCTTTTTCAAGCGAAGCTTTTAGACGCTCGCCGTATATCGGGAAGACGTTCGTCTCGCTGACAATCATGGCGCGGCTGCCGGGGCGGACGAGCGGGGCGATTTTTTCGCCCGCGCGGTCCAAAACGCCGTCTTCCACAATAACTTCATACGGTTTATCTGTTTTAATCTCGATCACCATTATCCGAATTTCTCCTTTTTTTCACGTGCGGAGGAAAGCAGCGCCACGAGCTCTGCCCGATCGTTTTTCGCCACCGCAGCGCGTATACGTTCTATATTGCGCACGAGTTCTTCCGTCTCGTCCGCTAATTCCTCACGGTTTGCAAGGAAAAGGTCTGCCCACAGCTCCGCGTTGATGCGCGCCACGCGCGAAACGTCGCGGTAACTTCCGGCGGAAAAGCCGCTGTGCTCATCGCAGCGCGGGCTCATGACATAAGCGCACGCCAAAACGTGCGGAATCTGGGACGTATAGGCGATCATACGGTCGTGCTTTTGCTGCGTGCAGTATTTGATGGTGCCAAAGCCCATGCTTTTTGCGAGCGATACAAGGGTATCTGTGGCGCTTTGCGGAGCTTCGCCGGGCACGAGAATATAGGAAGCGTTATAAAAGAGGCTTGCCTCGCTGGCGTCGAACCCGCTGCGCTCCTTGCCCGCCATGGGGTGGCCGCCGACGTAAACGAACGGGTAGTTTTTGGCGATCTCCGTTAATTTGCCGCAGACCTGATTTTTGATGCCGCACACATCCGTGACAATGCAGCCTTCTTTAAAATGCGGTGCGTTTTCCTCGACGAAGCGCACGACATCTGCGGGATACAGACAGACGTACACGACGTCCGCGTTTTCGAGCAATGACGTGCTGCCGACGGAATCGATGGCGCCGAGGGAAAGTGCGTCGAGCAGGGTGTTTTCGTCACGGTCAAAGCCGATGACAGTATGCTCTGTATTTTCTTTGAGGGCCTTTGCAAGCGAACCGCCGATGAGACCCAGACCAATGATTGCGATTTGCATATCGTTCTCCCTTTCGGGTAAATTTTTACAGGCTCTTCACCGTTTCGGCGACCTTCTGCACTTTCTTTGCGAGCACGTCGAACTGATCCGGCGTGAGAGACTGTGCGCCGTCGCACAGGGCGCGGCTGGGGTCATTATGCACCTCGATGATGAGGCCGTCTGCGCCGACGGCTGCCGCTGCCATGGCAAGCGGCTCGACAAGCCAGTTGATGCCGCTGGCGTGGCTGGGGTCTACGATGACGGGCAGGTGGGAAAGGCGCTTTAAGATCGGCACGGCGGAAATATCGAGCGTATTGCGGGTGAATGTCTCATACGTGCGGATGCCGCGCTCGCACAGGATGACCTGCTCGTTGCCGCCCGCCATGATATACTCGGCGCTCATGAGAAGTTCTTCGATGGTGTTGGCAAGGCCGCGCTTTAAAAGAATCGGCTTATGCACGTGACCCAGCTCCTTTAAAAGCTCGAAGTTCTGCATGTTTCTTGCGCCGACCTGAATGACATCGACGTCCTCAAAGAGGTCGAGGTGGCCGATGCTCATAATCTCGGTGACGATGGGCAGGCCGGTTCTTTCCTTGGCTTTTTTGAGGAGCTCGAGGCCCTCTGCCTTAAGGCCCTGGAACGCATACGGCGAGGTGCGGGGCTTGAATGCGCCGCCGCGCAGGAACGTAGCGCCTGCGGCCTTGACGCGCTCTGCGACACAGCAGATCTGCGCTTCGCTTTCGACGGAGCACGGACCCGCGATGAGCGCAAGGGAACCGTCGCCGATCACCTGACCGGTAGGAAGCTTGATGACCGTATCTTCCGGATGGAACTTACGGTTTGCTTTTTTATACGGCTCCTGCACGCGCTTAACGCTTTCTACAATATCCTGTGCGGCGATATACTCGCTGTCTACCGCAGCGGTATCGCCGATAAGGCCGAGCACGGTGGAATGTGTGCCGACCCATGTGTTAACACTGACGTCATAACGGTCGGTGAGATTCGAAATGAAGTTTTTGACCTGTTCTTCACTGCGGTTGGCTTTGAGTACGATGATCATGTTTTTTCCCTTACCTTTCTTTTATAGGAGCCGTGCCCCGCTGCCGCTCTCGGCACAAAAAAAGCGAAGCCCATTGGCTCCGCTTGGTTTTATACTGCTCAGAATACTTCAAATTCCTCCGCGCAGAAATTTTCCGCGCGTTTTCAAGCGTTGCCCGGTATATTCACATACGACGAAAAGCACACGGTATAAAATCGTGCGCTAAAATACTTTGTAAATCGTCTTGTGAATAAAACGGACTGCATAGTTTGAACCATCCTATATGTGACTCTTGCTTTGCGATTTGCAGGTTTGCTTTATCTATCCTGCATCGCCGTGTTAAAATCATACCGCCGCGCGGGCGCTTTGTCAAGAGTTTTCTTGCGGTGTTCCGGGAGAAGTTCCTTTTTTGCGTCTTCTTCTGCGGAAGCGCTTCTTTTGAGGCTGCTCCTTTTCGGAGGTATTTCCCGGCTTTTTGCGCTTCGCTTTTTCAATGGGCTCGCCGCGCAGGGCGCAAATGCGCTCTACAACGACAACCGTGGGCGCGCCGGCGTCGACGATGACGTCCGCGCTTGCGAGGTATTTCGGGCGGCGCTCGTTTAAAAGGCGCTCAATCACCGCGCGGCGGTCCGGCGTCTGCAGAAGCGGGCGGCGTTTATCGTTTTTGAGGCGCTCCTGCAAGGCGGCCAGCGGTACGTCGAGATAATAGATGGTACCGCCGCCTTGATGGAAGCCCTCTACGTTCTGCGGCTGCATCAGCGTGCCGCCGCCTGTGGCGATGACGAAATGATTACTTTGCGCAAGCTCCTTTACGGTCTCGGTCTCGAGCGCGCGAAAATGCAGTTCGCCGTATTCTGCGAAAATCTCCTTGACCGTCATGCCGGTCTTCTTTTCTATGTACAAGTCCATATCGACAAATTGCATATCGAGCGCGGCAGCCAATCGACGGCCGACCGTGGTCTTGCCGCTGCCCATGAAGCCGCTTAAAACGATATTGCCCGATTTTATGATTTCACCTTTTACTTTTTTGTCCATTTCCCGTTCCCCGTTTCTTTCGGTTCGTTATGCGCGGAAAAGCCGTGCCGTTTCCGCTTCCGCATCGCAGATGAGCTGTTCGATATCGCTGTCCTTAAACGACGCGCCGTACCAGAGCTCGTGCGCGGCGACCGCCTGACAGACGAGCATGCCCATGCCGCCGACAGTTTTGAGTCTGCAGCTTGCGGCAAGCTTTAAAAATTTCGTTTTGCCGGGGTTATAGACGGCATCGAACGCGGCTTTGCAGCGGGAGAGCACGTCTTCCCCGACAGCACTGACACCGGTTTTGGGGTACATACCGAGGCTTGTGGTGTTGAGCACGAGATCGTAGTGCTCGGTTTCCTTTGCGAGCTCGTCATAAGACAGCACGCGAAACACGCCGGTTTTGCTGCGCGTGCGGCAGAGCTCTGCGAGTTCATCGCTGAGCACCTGTGCTATTTCGAGCGAGCTTTCGCGGCAGACGATATCAAGATGCGGTGCATCGGCCGTGAGCACGGCTTCAAATGCGATGGCACGCGCCGCGCCGCCGCGGCCGAGCAGAAGGAGTTCGCCGTTAAAATCGAGCCCATAGCGCGCAAGGGCCTTTTTGCAGCCGACACCGTCCGTTGTGTAGCCGGTCATTTTGCCGTCTTCGACACGCACGGTGTTGACGGATCCGAAAAGCTTCGCTTTTTCGTCGATACCGTCGAGCAGGGGAATGATGTCGCTTTTGTGGGGGATGGTGATATTGAAGCCGTCGAGCGTGCGCAATGCGGGCAGCGCCTGTGTAAGGGACGGTACATCCAGCACGGAATATTCCGGCTTATGGCCTGTGAGGGAGAAGAGGCGATCATGGATAAACGGCGACATCGTGTGCCCGATGGGGTGCCCGATGACGGCAAAACGGCGAAGCTGCATTTTAAGGCTCTCCTTTAAAAACAGAAAAATTTAGCACGGAATGCGGAATTGCTATTGACAAATAAGCCGTGCATCCATACAATGTATGTGAAGTACACCCCGATTGTATCATGCCTGCGGCGTTTTGTCCATACGGCAGACGGTGCAGTACTTGACAAATACTACACGATAGGAGGAAAATTAAATGGTTCTGGAGAAAGTTATCGATATTATTGCTGAGGAGCTCAGCGTAGATCCCTCCGAGATCACCGAGGATTCCAACCTGGTTGAGGATCTGGACGCAGATTCCCTTGCTGTTGTTGATCTTGTCATGTCCATCGAAGATGCTTTCAACGTAGAAATTCCGGATACGGAAGTTGAAAACCTCAAGACGGTTGGCGAAATCGTTCAGTTCATCGAAGAACATCAGGGTCAGTAATTTTTGCGCTCTGCATGAAATTTTTCGCCTTGTGCAAAACGATATGAAAACACCGGGAGCGGCTTTCGGGCTGTTCCCGGTGTTTTTTCTCTGATTTAATTTATTCCGATGGACAGCTGTTTTGTTGGTACTCTGTTTCTGTAAATTAGCTTAAGTTAACTTTCGATTATTTATGTATAAGTATCTTTGGTACAAATTGCACCGAATCGTACAAGGAAAGAAGAAACGAACCTTCTTTTCTGTTTTTTTAAATAAAATCTTAGGCGGCCCGCATAAAGATGGCTGCCGCTCTTGCTTTTCAGGAAAATTCCCTGTATAATAAGAAACAATATGCCCGCTTTGGGCCCGGCGGCACAGCGTTTGCCGCACGAATCGTGAAAGGACTGAATTTCTTGGCGAATCAGAAGAAGATGGTCAACGACATCACTTCCATGGACGTTGACTTTTCCAAATGGTACACCGATATTGTTAAAAAAGCCGAGCTGATGGATTACTCCAGCGTAAAAGGCTGCATGATCATCGAGCCGTATGGCTACGCGATCTGGGAAAACATTCAGCATGAACTGGACGATCGCTTTAAGGCGACGGGTCACCAGAACGTTTACATGCCGCTGTTCATCCCGGAATCCCTCCTGCAGAAGGAAAAAGACCACGTAAAGGGCTTTGCACCTGAAGTGGCCTGGGTAACGGAAGGCGGCAGCGAGAAGCTGAGTGAGCGCCTGTGCGTACGCCCGACGAGTGAGATTCTCTTCTGCGAGCATTACCAGAAGATCATCAACTCTTACCGCGACCTGCCGAAGCTCTACAACCAGTGGTGCTCCGTTGTGCGCTGGGAGAAAACGACGCGTCCGTTCCTGCGTTCCTCCGAGTTCCTGTGGCAGGAAGGCCACACCATGCACGAAACCGCAGAAGAGGCCATGGAAGAGACCATGCGCATGCTGCACACCTACGAGGAGTTCTACAAGAACGTGCTCGCCATTCCGGCTGTGACCGGCCAGAAGACCGAGAAAGAGAAGTTTGCGGGCGCTGTGGCAACCTACACCATTGAGCCGATGATGCACAACGGCGTTGCTTTGCAGGGCGGCACGAGCCACTACTTCGGCGACGGCTGGGCAAAAAACTTCGGCATTACGTTCACGGGACGCGACAACACCCTGCAGCACCCGCACCAGACCTCCTGGGGCGTTTCCACCCGCATGATCGGCGCTATCATCATGGTACACGGCGACGACAACGGTCTTGTACTGCCGCCGAAGGTCGCGCCGATCCAGCTGGCGATCATCCCGATTGCACAGCATAAGCCCGGCGTGCTCGACAAGGCAAACGCGCTGTATGAATCCCTGAAGACGAAGTTCCGCGTGAAGCTGGACGACACCGACAACTCCCCCGGCTGGAAGTTCAGCCAGTATGAGATGCAGGGCGTGCCGCTGCGTTTGGAGATCGGTCCGAAGGATATTGAGCAGAACCAGTGCGTGCTCGTCCGCCGCGACACGAGAGAGAAGATTTTCGTTTCGCTCGATAACCTTGAGGGCGAGATTGAAAAGGCCTTGCAGGCTGTGCATGACGGTCTTTACGAGCGTGCGCTGAAGAACCTTGAAGAGAAGACCTTCACGGCGACGACGTATGAGGAGTTCCTCGACATTGCGGAGAACAAGCCCGGCTTCATCAAGGCCATGTGGTGCGGCGACAGCGCGTGCGAGGACAAGCTGAAGGACGCGACCGGTGGCGTGAAGTCCCGTTGCATTCCGTTTAAGGAAGAGCACCTCTCTGATGTTTGCGTTTGCTGCGGCAAGCCGGCAAAGCACATGGTATACTGGGGCAGACAGTACTGATTTTTCTGCTTTGCGTAGCGCTATAGCAAATCGGCATACGTGTTTTACACGGTTTTAACTGTGTTTTTATAAGCAGAATGTTGTAAGAATACTTTAGGGCACACCGTATTTTTTGCGGTGTGCCTCTTTTTTATGAAATGCACGGCTGATTTTTGGACGCGCAGGCAACAAAGCAAAAGTTTTTATGCAAATGATACAAGCAACATAAAAAAAGCTTGTGCAAATCCGCTTTTTTCACAAAAAGGGCTTTACATTTGCTTTGGAATGGTCTAAAATACAAGCAGATAAATCGTTAGGAGTCCGTATGGACTTCGGCGTAAATTTAGGAGGAGAATTCCAATGGCAAATGTAAGAGTTGGCTTTATCGGCTGCGGCGGTATCGCAAACGGCAAGCACTTCCCGGGCATGGCCCAGCAGGAAGGCGTAGATATGTGCGCATTCTGCGACCTCATTCTTGAGAGAGCAGAAAAGGCCGCTAAAGAGTACGGCACCCCGGACGCTAAGGTTTACACCGATTATCATGAACTTCTGGCAGACCCGACGATCGACGCTGTTCACGTTCTGACCCCGAACGTTGCACACTGCGAGATCACCGTTGCTGCTCTTGAGGCTGGCAAGCACGTTCTGTGCGAGAAGCCGATGGCTGCTACCCCGGCTGACGCTAAGAAGATGCTTGAAGCAAGAGACAGAACCGGCAAGATGCTGACGATCGGTTATCAGTATCGCCACTTCCCGGAGAACCAGGTTGCTAAGAAGGTTGTCGATTCCGGCGCTCTTGGCGATGTTTACTATGCAGAGGCTACATACCTCCGCCGCCGTGGCGTTCCGACTTGGGGCGTATTCACGGATAAGGCAAAGCAGGGCGGCGGTCCGCTGATCGACATCGGTACGCATGCTCTTGACCTCACGCTGTTCCTCATGAACAACTACGATGTTGACTATGTTTGCGGCACTTCCTTCGAGAAGCTCGGCCACACGCTCGATGCTAAGCATCAGGGTCAGGTCAACTACCGCGGTGAGTTCGATACCTGGAACAACGAGACCTACGACGTTGAAGACTCCGCTGTTGGCTTCATCAAGATGAAGAACGGTGCTACGATTGTTCTGCGCGCTGCTTGGGCTATCAACATGGCTGAAGACTACGCTGCAAACGGCGAAGCTTACACGATGCTGGCTGGTACCGAGGGCGGCCTCGATACGAAGGAAGGCCGTGTCCGTCTGAACCATGTTGTTGCTGAGTACCCGACCATTTCTTGGGTTGGCAACAAGGTCAGAGGTTTCATCCCGGGCTTCTCTCAGGGTCCGGCACCGAAGTCCAAGGAAGCTGAGATCTGGGTCAAGGCTCTGAAGGGTGAAGGCGAGCTGTTTGTTACGGCTGATCAGGCTTATGTCGTCACGAGAATCCTCGATGCGATCTATGAGTCCAACAGAACCGGCAAGCCTGTTTACTTCGACTAATTTTAATCAGTACATTTTGTGTGCGGCGGCATTTCGTGTCGCCGCACATTTTTTAAGGCGGAGTTTCCGCAAACGTTATAATTTTCAGAAAGGTGGTTTTTCCTATGGAAAATATCAATGTTCAGGTTTATTCCCTGGTTTCCGAGCCGATTAGCCCGATTGAGAAGCTGAAGACCATTGCAAAGCTTGGTTTTGCAGGCGCAGAGTTCACTGCAGACTTCACGGAAGTGCCGGTTGAAGAAATGAAAAAGGTTCTCGCAGAGAACAATTTGAAGGTCGATTCCGCTCACGTCGGTCTGGATCAGATTGAAGGCGTTCTCCCCTACTTTGCAGAGCTGGGCGCAAAGCTCGTCATCTGCCCGGCAACGAACTTCTGCAACAAGGCAGAGGCTCTGGAGGTTGCGGAAGATCTCAACCGCCTCGGCAACATTGCGAAGCAGTACGGCATCAAGATCGGCTACCACAACCACACCGACGAGTTCTATGTGGACGAAGGCAAGTATCTTTATGACTGGCTCGTCGATGCATGTGACCCGAAAGTTACGGCTTTCCAGCTTGACTGCGGCTGGTGCAGCGCAGCAGGCGTAAACCCGGTAGACTTCATCAACAGCCACGCAGGCCGCATTGCAAGCATCCACATTAAGGAAAACGGCGGCGTTATCGGCGCAAACAAGCCGCAGTCCCGCCACGACACCACCCCGCGCTTTAAGTTTGAGAAAGACGCTGACGGCAAGCCGATCTTCCCGCCGGAGTTCCTCAAGATGAAGGAAGAGCACGACAAGCTGAACGTGCCGCAGGGCCAGGGCATTGTGGACTGGAAGGCTGTTAAGGCAGCTGCCGACGCACAGTGCGACAACGTCATTTACGTTGTTGAGCGTGAAGCCAGCTACAACGACCCGCAGGATCGCGTAGCTTGCCTTGCTGAAGACATTGCATGGCTGAAGGCTAACCTGTAATTTAATTTAATGCAAAATGAGCCGAGCACAGAAGTTGTGTTCGGCTTTTTTGTTGCGCAAAAAAAGATGCTTGCGGGGAACATAGCGTAGCGACGTAAAAGTTTTGCTCAAGCTTTTTCAAAAGCTTAAGGGGACTTGGGGCAGCGCCCCAAGTCCCCTCAAGTTTTCTCGAAGAAAGTTTAAATCAAAGCCTTTATTTGTTCGCTTTCACAAGCAAATGCGAAGCGCTTAGTGCTGGATCTGCTGCTCTTCCTCGTCATCGTTATGGCTCCACGGCGAGGGGGCCAATTTTTTATGCAGCGCAACAAGCTCGTGGTCGTAGTTATGTCTGACCTCACACTTTTTGTCGAAAATCATGGTCGCTTCGTCGTCTGCGGTGCAAGCCGGCCACTCCGGCAGGTCTTCACTGGACGGTTTGCCGTCACGCGCGAAGTTGAGCCACGCGTCGCACATCTGCTTTTCGAGCAAGTCGGTCACGCCGGGCTCGTTATACGCGGCGACGAGGCTCGTGTTATGGAACACAAACGGGATCTCGCTGCAATGCCATGCGATATGCCCACCGTCATACGGGAAGGTGTAGGTCATCATATACGAATACGTGCCGCTTTCCGGGTGCTGCGCTTTTTTCAAGATAAAATCGGTAGATGGCGCACGGAAAATAGAATCCATGAACAGCACGTCGCTGACGTCCTTATCCGGATAAACTTCGGCGAACATCTCCTTGAGCTTTTTGCCCTCTGCGCCGTAGCGTTTTTCGATCATAGAATCGATGAGCGCAGCATCGGCCTTTTCCTCTTCGCTTAATGCCGGCATGAACGAGAACTCGCCGAGCACGGTGCCAACCATGACCGGGATGGTCTTTGCGTGCTCCGTGAAACCGACCTCGAGCGGATCGCCGAGGTACCAATCGTTTGCGAGCGGGTTGCCGCCGACGTATGCGCCTGTCTTTGCGACCTCCGGCGCGACCTTGTTGTACGCCGCCGCGAGCTGTGCGTACGGGATGGTCTCCAGTGCTTTGACATCATCGAGCTTCAATTCTGCCAGAAGCGCCGTGACGATGGCTTTGCCGTTCTGCTCCGTGGAATTGCCGGAGACGAAGTGATCGATGCAGCCGCTCTGCACGACGCCTTTATGGAACAGGCCGTCCGCCGCAGGGGTCTGCATCAGCGTCCAGACCTTCATACCGCCGCCGGACTGGCCGAACAGCGTGACGTTTTCCGGGTCGCCGCCGAAGTTTGCGATATTTTCGTGAATCCACTGCAAAGCTGCGACCATATCGGCGTTGCCGGCGTTGCCGGAATTCTTATATTCCTCGCCGAACGGGGAAAGGTCGAGATAGCCGAGGATATTAAGGCGGTGGTTGAGTGAAATGACGACGACATCGCCGTATTTGCTCATGTTTTCGCCCTCGTAGGCGATATGCTCAATGGAGGAGCCCGCCGCGAATCCGCCGCCGTGCAGCCAAACGAGCACGGGCTTTTTGGCGTTCGGGTCAAGATGCTGCGTCCAGATATTGAGGTACTGGCAGTTCTCATCGAGCGGCCAATAGCGGTGCGGCACCATCAGCTCGTTGCTGGGCTGATCCTGCTGCAGCATGGGGCACACGTAGCCGTAAGCCAGCGCGTTTTTGATGCCCTCCCACGGCTCTACCGGGGTCGGCTGATGGAAACGCTTTGCATCGGCGTATTTTACGCCGTGGAACACATATGTGCCGTCAAGCTGAAAACCGCGCAGCTTACCGGCTTTGGTCTCGACGACTGGGTCTGTTTTGGTGCACATGAAATTTCTTGCCATATATCACAACTCCTTAAAAATTTGACAAGTAAAAAATAACCTTGCAATGTTAATTGTAAGGTTATTTCTCATAAATGTCAATATTCTAATTTTTGACTTTATGTGCAATTTATAAGAACAGGTCTTTTAAAAGCTGCTTGCCGGTCTTTGTACAGAAGATGTTCTCGTACACCTTTTCGGCGGCTTCATGGGTCATGCCGCTCTCGAAAATGTTTACGAGGAAATCGGCTTCAACCAAAATCTGATAATCGATGCCGTTGATGTTCGTGTACGTGTGGTGGTGGCCGATGAGATAGCAGATACGCTCCGTCTGCCCACGGGTATAACCGCACGCGGGCAGCATTTCGAGTGCGATGGGCGGGCCTTCCACCTCCTGGTGAGAGCCGTTGCAGTTACCGTATTTTTCAAAGCACACTCGGATGCCGATGTCGTGCGTAATGGCGGCGGCTTCCAAAATTTCTTTTGTCGCATCGTCCACGTCTTCGCCCTCCGCGATGGTCTTTGCAAACGCGAACACCTTCAAAAAGTGGTTGACGCGCTCGACACAGCCGCCCTCGTACTCCGTCATTTTCAAAACGAGCTTGCTAAAATTTGTCATGTTTTTCACTTCTTTCTTTCAAAATCGTCTGCGCAGGTGATGAGCACCTTCTGCAAACCTATGGTGTGTGCGATAGGCAACGCGAGCGCAAGCTGCATTTTGGCGTAGCCCCTGCGGCGTTCGCGGACGCAATGGGCGCGATGCGCTCTGCACCCCAATCCGCAAGATACGCTTTATACTGCGCTTCCGTAATCTGCTCGGGTGAAATGGGCTTCATTGAAATTTTTCCCGTTATTTTGCCATGACGGCCTCGATGTCTTCGATGGTGCGCGGCACGGACGCAGAGAGGTTCTCTGCGCCGGTCGGCGTGACAAGGCAGTTATCCTCCACGCGGAAGCCGATGCCGAGATCTTCGGCGTAAATGCCGATATCAACGCAGAAGACCATGTTCGGCGCGATAGGCTTGCCGAGTGCATCGACAACATCGTGCACGTCGTAGCCGACGTGGTGCGCACCGCCGTGCCACATATATTTGCCGATCTCATCGTAAGAGGACAGCAGACCGATCTTTTTCAGCTGCTCACAGCAATAGCGGCGGGCGGTCTTATCCACATCGTCCATGAGCATACCGGGCTTGATGATGGAGAACATGTAGTTTGACGTATTGAGGGCACACTCATACAGCATGCGCTGCTCTTTCGAGTATTTGCCGTTGCACGGCCAGCCACGGGAGACATCGTTGCACTCGCCGTCCCACTGCGCGCCAACGTCATTCAAGATCATATCGCCGTCTTTGGCTTGTCCCATGTAGCTGTCGTAATGGATGCAGAAGTTGTTTTCGCCGGCGGAAATGATGGAGTGGAACGCGGGCTCAAGCACGCCGGCGCTGGTGAGGGCGTAGTCGAACTCGGCTTTATACTCGTACTCATACATGCCGGGATGCGAAGCGCGCATCATGCGCAGAATGCCTTCGCGCGTAACGGTCATGGCACGACGCATGGCGTCAATCTCGCACGGAGCCTTCAGGGTACGCAGGCGCTTTAAGATGGGCAGGATATTTTCAACCGTGAGGAACGGGTAGCCGGTCTTAATGGTCTGCGCGAAGCGGTAGGCTTCATCTAAGCCCTCGTCCGGCGTATGGCGGTAGAGGTCGAGGTAGACGCGCTGCACGTTGCCGCTGTTCAAAACACGGTGGATATCATTTTCAAAGTTCTCAACGAAGCGGATATCCGTGATTCCGGACTGCGCCATAACTTCATCGGCTTTCGGTCTGCGGCCCGTCCAGCGCTCTTTCATGAGATCCGGTGGGAGGATATAGATGGATTCCTGCACATTGCCGCCGATTTTTGTGGCGACCAACACGAGCCCCGCGAATTTAATGCCCGTTAAATACAGGAAATTGCGGTTTGTGAAGAATGTATAGTACGCATCGGCGCTCTGGCGCGGTGCGCTGCCGGAAAAGAACACGGCTGCGCTGCCGTCTTTCATTTCAGCGTACAGGCGCTGACGGTTTGCCTTGTGGAATTCTGCTGTCATGATAATCCCTCCAAATCTTTTTAGTGCTTATTTATATTTTCTAACGACTCGTTTCTACGAGTCGTTCAGGAACCCCATTGACTGGGTTTCCTGCGGCTAAACAGTCCACCGGACTGTTTAGCCTACCTTCCTAGTCCTAATGTAGGCAAAAGAATTTCGTCGTCTGCGGACGACGAATCAGGGCTCTGCCCTGATAACCCGCAAGTTTTCTAAAGAAAACTTGACCAAAGACTTTGTTTGTCGCTTCGCTATGTTTACTTTAGCTTTGCTGCAAGTGCGACCCAGCCTTTTTCCTCTTTGCGGTCGATGATCTCGAATTTATCCGCGAGGCACGCCAAAACATCCTCTTCCCTTGTATCGATGATGCCGCTCATGATATAGACGGTATCGGGTTTCATGAAGCGCGGGGCATCTTTTGTGAGCAAAATCACGACGTCTGCGACGATATTCGCGACAACGACATCGAATGTGCCGGTAACCTTATCCGCCAGATTGCCGCAGATGCCGGTGAACTTATCGCCGACGTGGTTGATCTCTGCGTTTGCGACGGCGGTCTTGACGGCGAGAGCATCAATATCGACGCCAACGGCACTGCCTGCGCCGAGCAGCAGACCGGCGACGGACAAAATACCGCTGCCGCAGCCCATATCAAGCATGGTGTCGCCCGGCTTTACATACTTTTCGAGCAGCTCCATGCAAAGGCGGGTCGTTTCATGCGTGCCGGTACCGAACGCGAGGCCCGGCTCCAGATGCAGCACGACGCGGTCACCTGCTTCGTACTCGTCCTCCCACATGGGGCGCACAAGCAAGCGGTTGCCGACGGGGATGGGCTTAAAATACTTTTTCCAGTTGTTGATCCAATCCTCCTCCGCGCAGTTGGCGGCGGTGATGGTGTTCTCAATGCCGACGGCTTCAAAACGCTCTTTGAGGAAAGAAATGGCTTCCGCCGGGTTTTCCTCCGGGCTGATATACACATGGATGATGCTTTTGGTGCGGTCTTTTTTGAGAAGGTCTTCGTCGATGAGGTCGATATGCGCGATTTCCATCGCTTCCTCTTCTAAATGCGAATAGTCTTCAATATAAATGCCGTAGGGCACGACCATCTGCGCAATGTCGCCCGCGCGGTCCGTATCCGCCGCGGGAATGGTGACCTGTAATTCGGTCCAGTCTGCGTTTACCTGATCTGTCATACTTTTTAACTCCTGTTCTCTTTTTATAAAATGCAGAAAATTATCTATACATTTCTCATATAAGCTGATTATACAACGCGCCCGGAAAACTTGCAATAGGAGGCCCTGCGACAATCATGACAAAACGCAAATTTCTGCTGCAAGGCATCGCTTTAACGGCATTTTCACTGTTTTTCCGCATTACGAATATCGGTTACCGTGCGTATTTATCGGGCAAAATCGGTGCGGAGGGCATGGGGCTTTACCAGCTCATCTTCTCCGTGTTCCTGCTCGCCATCACGCTTTCCACTTCCGGCATCAGCTTGGCCGTGACGCGCATGGTGACGGCAGCCATTGCGGCGAACCGCCGCTGCACGGTGCGCAGCGTGGTGACGCAGTGCTTTTTGTTCTGCCTGACGGTGAGCTGTACCATTGCAGTTTTGCTGCTGTGCTTTTCGGATCTTGCCGCCGCGCATATTTTGGGCAACGCCGGCGCGGCGCCGTCTCTGCGCATTTTGGCGCTCGGACTGCCGTTTATGTCGCAGTGCACGTGCATGAAGGGATATTTCTTAGCAGTGGACGAATCGCTTTCCACCTCATGGAGTGACGCGGTGGAACAGGTGCTGACGATTTTCTCCGCCGTTTTGCTGTTCTGGTATTTTGCGCCGCAGAGCATAGAAGCCGCGTGCTTTGCGGCGATGATTGCTTCAACATTCGGAGAAGCCGTCTCGTTTTTGGCGGGGTTTCTCATTTACCGCCGCAGCTTAAAGCGCAACACGCCGAAAGAAAAAGAGCAGGCGACGGGCGTTCTGCACGGGATGTTCCACATTGCGGTGCCGTGCACGCTTTCGAGCGCGGCGCGCAGCTTGCTTTCAACGGCGGAAAATCTGCTCATCCCGCGCGAGCTCGGGCGGTACGGGCTCAGTCGAGCGGCTTCCATGTCCGCCTACGGTTTATTGCAGGGCATGGCAATGCCGATGCTGTACTTTCCGTCTTCGTTTTTGACGTCGTTCGCGTCTTTGCTCATCCCGAAAACGGCGCGGGAATTTGAGCTTTCGCACCGCAGGGCCGTGCGGCACATCACGCAGCGCGCGGTGCACGCGGCCCTGCAGTTCGGCATTTTCTGCGCGGGGATCTTCTTCGTTTTCGGCAGTGACTGGGGCGAGGCGTTTTATAAGAGCCGGGAAGCCGGGGCATACCTCAAAATTTTGGCGCCGCTCGTACCGCTTTTGTATCTGGATGTCGTGGTGGACAGTCTTTTAAAGGGGCTTGACGAGCAGCTGAACTCCATGAAATACAACTTTTCGGATTCGTTTCTGCGTGTGCTTTCGATTCTGCTTTTCATGCGGTTTGCCGGTATGCGGGCGTACATTGCAATTTTGTTTTTCTCGTCCATCTTCAACGCGATGCTGAGTGTACGAAGATTATTAAAAGTCGCCGATGTACATATTGGGCTATTGAAAAGTGCATTGATGCCGGCGTTTTTTGCACTGCTTGCCGTGAATGCAACACAATTTTTATTGAAAAGCATTTCGCTTTCGGGTATTTCCCTTATTTTGCTGCAAACGGCGGTTTGTGCAGGGCTTTATGCCGCTTTGCTGTTTCCGTTTTTAAAGCTGTGCGCGTATCATACGGACAAAAAGCAAACCGTTAAAACATAAAAGCGGCGCTCCGACAGGTTGCCCCGCCGAAGCGCCGTGGTTTTATTTACGTGTTGTCAGAAAGAAATCAGATCCAACGGGTCTCGGTCATCTTCGGCTCGAAGATGATAGCGGACTTCAGGGTCTCAACAGCCTTCATAAGGCCCTCGTTCTGGCTCATGAGGCTATCCTCATGCTCAATGCTGATGGCATAGTCATAGCCGACAAGGCGCAGAGCGCTGATGATGTCCTTCCAATAGAGCAGATCGTTGCCGTAGCCGACGCTGCGGAAGATCCAGGAGCGGTGTGCTTCGTCTGCATAGCTCTTCGTGTCGAGCGCGCCGTTCTTTGCCATGTTGTACTTATCGAGGCGGGTATCCTTTGCGTGTACGTGGAAGATTGCGTCGCCGCCGAGCTCGCGGATAACAGCAACCGGATCCATGCCCTGCCAAATGAGGTGGGACGGGTCAAAGTTTGCGCCGATCTCCGGGCCCACAGCCTCACGGAGCTTGAGGAGCGTCTCCGTGTTGTAAACACAGAAGCCCTGGTGCATTTCAAGAGCGATCTTGTTGACGCCGTGCTCTTTTGCGAATGCTACAAAATTCTTCCAGTAATCGACAAGAATCTTCCACTGATACTCGAGGATCTTACCGAAATCGTCCGGCCATGCGCATACAACCCAGTTCGGATACTGAGAGGTCTCGCAATCGCCCGGGCAGCCGGAGAAGCAGTTGATCTGATGCAGGCCGTATTTTTCAGCCATCAGAACTGCGTTGCGCATGTCCTTATCATAAGCCGCAGCCAACTCCTTATTCGGGTGGATCGGGTTGCCGTGGCAGGAGAATGCGCTGACTTCCATATCATACTTCTTGATGGTATCGCAGAACTCCTGATACTTTGCTTCATCGTGGAGCAGAACTTCCGGATCGCAGTGATCTTTGCCCGGATAGCCGCCGCAGCCGATTTCGACCATCTGGATGCCCATGGACTTGAAATACTTCAGTGCGTCCTCAAGAGGCATGTTGCCTACAACATTGGTAAGTACGCCTAACTTCATGTTAAAACACTCCTTCTAATTGAATAAATCAAAAGAATAACAGATTGAATTGGGGCTTTTTCTGAAAGAGAAAACCCTGTTTGGTTTTATTGTACTATATTTCCTTGGTAAAATCAACATGGATTTGGCTTTTACGCCGCATTTTTTTGGAATGCCTTTCGGCAGATGTATTGAATTTTTATGGTTTTCCGTCAAATTCACGGTAGAATTTCGCCGGGCCTTCCTCTATAATGAAAGTTAGCATTTTATTAAAGGCGGTATAGTTAAATGGAGAAGACCCAAAACTTTAAAAGCACCGTGTTTGCCTGCTACCGCGGGTATATCACGCAGGGCATTGTGAACAATCTCTCTCCCCTGTTTTTCGTGCTGTTCCAAAACAAATTCGGCATTTCGTATTCGCTGATTTCGGCGCTCATCCTGTGCAACTTTGTGACGCAGGTCATCACGGATATGCTTTCCGTTAAATACGTAGACCGCATCGGCTACCGAAAATCAGCGGTCATCGCACACGCGCTGGCGTTTTTAGGCCTTGTGATGCAGGGCACGCTGCCGAACGTGCTGCCTGCGCCGTATGTGGGTCTTGTCCTTGCGACGATTGTGAACGGCGTGGGCGGCGGCCTGATTGAAGTTATCATCAGCCCGATTGTCGATTCCTGTCCGGGCGACGCGAAGGCCTCCGCGATGAGCCTTTTACATTCGTTTTACTGCTGGGGACAGGTGGGCGTGGTGCTCATCACGACGCTTTTACTGCGCTTGATCGGTGAGGATTTGTGGTTTATCATCCCGATTCTGTGGTCTTTGCTGCCGCTTTATAATTTATTCCGTTTCCTCAAGGTGCCGCTGATGCCCACCGTGCCGGAGGAAGAGAAAACACCGCTCAAAACGCTGTTTACCTCGAAAATTTTCCTCGTGGCACTGCTTTTGATGCTTTGCGCGGGCGCGAGCGAGCTTGCCATGAGCCAGTGGAGCTCGCTGTTTGCGGAGCGTGCGCTCGGCGTGACGAAGGTCATCGGCGACCTTTTAGGGCCGTGCCTGTTTGCGGTGTTTATGGGCATCGGCAGAACAATCTACGGCGTGTGGGGCGAGAAAATCCATTTAACGGGCGCGATGGTATTCTGCGCCGCACTGTGTATTTTGTGCTATCTTGGTGCGGCTTTATTTGAAAACCCGTGGCTTTCTCTGCTTTCGTGCGCGCTGTGCGGCTTTTCCGTAAGCCTCATGTGGCCGGGCACGTTCTCGCTGACCTCCGCCGCGTACCAGAAGGGCGGTACGGCGATGTTCGGTATTTTGGCGGTGTTGGGCGACGTGGGCTGCTCTGTGGGCCCGGCATTGATGGGCGCAGTGAGCGGCGCGGTTTCCGGCAATGCAAACATCGCCGCATCTTTCCCGAATCTCACTGCAGACCAACTCGGTTTAAAGAGCGGCATGCTGTTTTCCGCGGTTTTTCCGGCATTTATTTTAATCGGCGTTCTGTTGCTCACACGGTTTCATAAGGCTGCAAATAAAAAGCCAAGCCCCAAAGCGGACTTGAGCGAAGAATAATTTCCAGGCAACAGATAGAGAAAAAGTGCAACGCAAATCTCTTGCATTTTGAATCTGCAAGGGATAAATTGTTGCACTTTTGCCAGATTGCTACCAAACAGAATTTGTGAATGTAAACCTCAAAGCAGTTTGCTTCCTGCACGCTTTCTATCCTGCGGTCTGTGTCAGCACACATGCCGTTGTGCTTTGCGACATGAACGGCAGACACACGCCGCTCTCACCTGCGCCGACCAGCAGCTCCGTGCCGTTTTCGCAGGAGACTTATACGTCAGATACTCACCGTGACAGTTGGGTTTCCAGCTCGCGAACGCGGCGAAGAATATCGACGGAATAGGACGGAATACGGCCGAGCGCATCGGGACCGACGTTCAAAAGGTAGTTTACACCCATGCCGTTGAGCTTCTGCTTGTTTGCAAGGATCTGCTCGGGTGTTTTCCAGTTGTGGTCGTAGTATTTGAAGCCCCATGTGTCGTTCAGCGTGGCTGCGGTCTCATAGAGGTTATACGGTGAATACTTGAAGCCGAACAGATCGTTCATGGACTGCATGTCCCCTGCGCGTTCTTTCGAGATCTCTGCCGGACACTCTGCCGGAATCTCGTTATCGCCGAGAGAAACGTAATCATACACGCCGTTGCCGAGGCGAGAGTTCACAAGGCAATCCGGCTGATACTGCTTCACAAGGTCGTAAAGCTCCTGACTCTGCGCCTTTGTCATCACGCCCGGGGTGTCGAACCAGATCAGGCAGATGTCGCCGTATTTTGTCATGATCTCCTTCACCTGCGGCTTGATCTTCTCGTTAAAACAGATGGAGTAGTCTTTGTTGTCTGCACCGGGGAAATCCCAGTTGTTATACCACGCCGTGCCGGCGCAGCCGGTGGTTTTGTCGTAGCCGCCGCCGTGCGGGTGGTGCCAGTCAAGCTCCTGCGAATAGTAAAGCCCCAGCTTTAAACCGTGCTTGTAGCAGGCTTCCGCCAACTCTGCGATGAGGTCTCTGCCAAATGGCGTTGCTTTTTTGATGTTGTATGCATCACAGTCGGAATCAAACAGCGCAAAGCCCTCGTGGTGCTTAGAGGTAACCACAAAGTAGGTCATGCCGCATTCTTTTGCAAGCTTTACCCACTCCTCCGCATTAAAATAAACAGGGTTAAACGCACCCGCAAGCTGTTCCATTTCGCGGTTCGGGATGGCAAAGGCGGACTGGATCCATTCACCGTAGTCGTAGGGCGTACGGCGCCCTCTGTACTCACCGGCAAGCATGGAATAGAGTCCGAAGTGGACCATCATGCCGTATTTCGCTTCGCGAAACCATTCGATATTGTTCATGCCTTTTCTGCACGGCTGCCGACGAAAAAAATTGCGCAACCGTGCTTCCTCCTTTGAGAATTTTTTGTGTGTCTTATTATAGCATACGGAACCGAATTTGTCTTGCAGTTTCTTTTGTACACGAGTGAAAAAAGCCATGCAGCGTGCTATACTGAAAATAAAGACAAATCAAAGCGGAAAAACCGGAGGCATAGTATGGCGGAATATTTAGATATTGTAGATGAGAACGGGATCCCCACAGGCGAAACGGTAGAGCGCGAAACGGCGCACGCAAAGGGCTTTCGGCACCGCACCCGCGCTTGACGCAGAAGCACTTGCGAGCCTGCTTGCCGGCAAACCGTCAACCACAGCAAAAAAATAAAAAGCCGAAAACCTTTGAAAATAAAGGCTTTCAGCGTTATTTATGGCGCGCCAGAAGGAATTCGAATCCCCGACCTTCCGCTTAGGAGTTCAGAAAATTTATTATACAAGTGATTACCTGTATGGCCTGTAATGTCCGAAAAGCCTTGAAACATCAAGCTTTTTCGATAATCTGAATTTCTTTGAAAACCAGTATGTTCCCATCCATATCCTGCTAATTTTCATGCCATATTGCAAAAATATTAGCAGAATAATTCGGGGATGGAAAAGTGTTCAATTAAAAATGTGAACCATGTGTTCTCTTGTGTCCTACCGTAAAACGACCGTCTGTGTAAAAGCAAGCGGTCGTTTTGCTTCTCTACATAGCCGCCTGCTTCGCCGCAGGCGGCTAAATCTATGTAAAGGAGGAACCCCATATGGCGAATTGCAAAGTGATCGCGGTGACGAACCAAAAGGGCGGCGTGGGTAAAACCACGACCACCGCCAACCTCGGCATCGGGCTTGCCCGGCAGGACAAGCGGGTGCTGCTTATTGACGCAGATGCGCAAGGCTCTTTGACCCTCTCCCTCGGCTATCCGAAGCCGGATGAGCTGCCCGTTACGCTGGCAGACATCATGCAGAATGTGATCGACGATACCCCCATCCCGGACGGCTGCGGTATTCTGCATCACGGTGAGGGCGTTGACCTGCTCCCGGCGAACATTGAGCTGTCCGGCATGGAGCTCCGGCTGATCAACGCCATGAGCCGGGAAAGCGTGCTGCGGACATATATCCATGCGGTCAAGCCCCATTACGACTATATCCTCATTGACTGTATGCCGTCGCTCGGTATGATGCCGATCAATTCACTGGCCGCAGCGGACAGCGTAATCATCCCGTCCCAGCCATCGTATCTCTCGGCAAAGGGGCTTGACCTGCTGATGCAGTCCATCGCAAAGGTTAAAAGGCAGATCAACCCGAAGCTGAAAATCGACGGCATCCTGTTTACAATGGTGGACAGTCGCACCAACGAGGCTAAGGAGATCATCGCATCTCTGCGTGCCCACTACGGCGAAAAGATCCGTGTGTTCGGGACGGAAATTCCCTTTTCCGTCCGAGCCGCAGAAACCAGCGGCCGCGGCAAGAGCATCTTTGCTCACGACAAGAACGGCAAGGTCGCCGCCGCATATCGCTCATTGACGAAGGAGGTGTTGGAGCTTGAGCGCAAAGCCGAGAGATTTAGGGATGACGCCGCTCGATGACCTGTTCTCCATCGACGAGAGCCGTGCGGAAGCGCAGCTTGAAAAGGTCGTTATGCTGAACCCCGCCGACATCTCCGACTTTCCCAACCATCCGTTCAAGGTCAAGCAGGACGAAGCTATGGCGGAGATGGTAGACAGCGTAAAGCAGTACGGCGTGCTGGTGCCTGCCCTTGTCCGCCCCAAGGCGGACGGCGGCTATGAGATGGTTGCCGGTCATAGGCGAAAATGTGCGGCAACGCTGGCGGGGATCACCGAAATGCCCTGCATCGTCCGCAATCTCACCGATGACGAAGCAACGATTATCATGGTGGACAGCAATTTGCAGCGAGAAACGATCTTACCGTCCGAAAAAGCGTTTGCTTATAAGATGAAGCTGGAAGCTATGAAGCGGCAAGCGGGAAGACCTAAAAATTCGGCCCCACTGGAGCCGAATTTGAAAGGCACTCGTTCCAATGAGGAATTGGCTGCAAACAGTCCGGACAGCAGATCACAAATTCAGCGGTATATCCGCCTGACTGAACTGATCCCGTCAATTTTGGACATGGTGGACAGCGGCAAGGTCGCTTTCCGTCCCGCCGTGGAGCTTTCCTACCTCTCCAAAGAACAACAGCAGAGCCTATACGACACGATGGAATGCGAGGACTGCACGCCGTCGCTTGCACAGGCCATCAAAATGAAAGAGTTCAGTCGGGACGGAAAGCTGACGGAGGAAGTCATCCTCTCCATTATGCAGGAGGAAAAGCCGAACCAGCGTGAAAAGCCTGCTTTTCGCGACGAGCGAATAACGAGGCTCATTCCGAAATCGATTCCGCGAGGGCAGGAAACCGATTTTGTGATTCGAGCACTTGAATTTTACAATCGGCACTTGCAGCGCCGACGCGATCAGGAAAGATAACGGGACGCCTTAGGGAAAGTCTGCCCTTTTGCGGAGGTGAAACGGCTGCGCAAACTTTCTCCCCCTCTCCACACCTCACCCCCTGTTACTGCCTGTACTACCCGAAAAAGAAAGATCACAGCTATAGGTGGTCTGTATAGAAACTTTCCGAAAGGCGGCTGAAAAGCCGCTTTTTGTTTTTCAGAACGAACGGAGGAAAAAATTATGGTTCATTTCTTTGATGCGGACATAGCGAAAAAATACGGAGTCAATGCGGCGGTGCTGGCCTGCTTCCTTTGGAAGTGTATCGAGCAGAAAAGCGCCGAATCGCCGCAGCTCCATGAGGGCAAGGTCTGGGTGCGCTGTTCGGTGCAGATGATGACCGGCTTTTTTCCGTTTCTGTCCTACGACGAGATCCGCTACGCCCTGAAACAGCTGGTCAAGGGGCGGGTACTCACAAAAGGGCAATTCAACGAGAGCCGCTTTGACCGTACGAACTGGTACGCCTTTACCGAGTTCGGACAATTCCTGATGGCAGAAAGTGAGGGACGGACGCAATGAAGGACGACAGACACATCATTTGGAGCAACGACATTGACTACGACGACTGGCGGGAGGACTTGGAGGAGCAGTACCCCGACCTCACCGAAGCCGAGCGCATGGAGCTAATGTATGAGCTGAACAGCGACTATCTGGACGACGAGCGCTCCAATCTGGACATTCAGCTCTCCCGTCCCATTCTCGTTGTCGGTGATCTGGGGCTTTGGAACGGCCGCCGCATGGGATATAAGGAGATCCCGAGCGGCAATATCCGGGACTGCCTTTACAGCGAACGGGACATAGATCACAGCACTTGGTATGTGGATAAAAACGGCGACTTCCGCTGTGACGCCATCCATCACGACGGCACGAACCATTACCTCTACCGTGCCTATAAGGACAGCGTGAGCGACACGCAGATCGAGAATCTGAAAGAAAAAATCTACCGGGGCATTGCCACCCGTTCGGACATTACAAGAGTGACCCGCAGGCTGGGCGACGAGATCGCCCATGTTTACGGCTTTCCCATCCCTCGCAGGCAGGCGCCGGTGCAGGAGCGATAACGGAGGCAGCTATGATGAATGTACCAGATACAAGGGACTGCGCTTTTGAAGCCTTTATTACCAACCTCGGCAAATACAACGAGGGCTTTTTGGTGGGCGAATGGGTGAAGTTTCCCGTGACAAATGAAGAAATGCAAGCGGTTTTCAAGCGCATCGGCATCGGGCGGCGCTATGAGGAATGGTTCATCACCGACTATGACTGCCCGGATGCGACCATTGGCAAGGTACTCGGAGAATACGAGAGCCTGAGCGAATTGAACTACCTTGCCGGGCAGATCATGGAACTGCGGGAGAGCGACGATTTCTGGCAGGCGGTTTTGGACTTAGGCGAGAATACCGGCAGCGTGCAGGAGCTGATCAACCTGACCGAGAATTTGGACTGCTTTGATTACCTGCCCGGTGTGCGGAATGACTACGACCTCGGCTATTACTGGATTGAAGAAAGCGGATGCTACGACACAAGCAACCTTGGCGCACTGGCAAATTATATCGACTATGAAAGTTTTGGGCGCGATATTCGGTATGAAGAAGGCGGCGTGTTCGGGGATAACGGCTATGTACGGTCAAACGGTGGGCACTTTGTGGAAATTTACGATGGCGACATTGAGAGCATCCCCGAAGAATATCGGATCAACTCGCCTGTTGTGATGGAGCGTGCTGCGGCGAAAAAGCAAAACGAACGGCATGAAAGATAATAATAAATTAAAGCTTTTGATTTGTAGTTATGCATTGCCACTCATCTATATATATGGTATACTGTTCTTGATTTAACTATTTGTAGTGTTGTTACGGAAATTATCTTTTAAATTCTCAATGCAGCAGATGTAAATATGCAGAAAAGGATGTTTAGATAAAAATGAAAAGCTCCATAAATCATTTCTTTACAAAATGGACAACCCCCTATACCGATCCCGATATCAAAAGTGTATTTACTGGATTAAATGGAAGGTTCAAATATTCCCCCATTTTCACTAATTGCCTTGCAGATACTATGGTGGAACTAACTGGTTATAGATCTAAAGATTACGTGATTGCTGAAGCGCAAACTGGGAAAAAACACACACCAGGAGTAACAGTCTGGCATCATGTTTGGGAAAAGCAAGATGGAAAGTACCGTATGCAATTAGTTAGCTTTGAAGAACACAAAAAAACATGCCCTCATGCAGGAGGTTGTAAGCTATGGTTATTAAACTCAACGGAAAATCATGTATCATATAGGCAAATGGAACATTTTGAAGAATCCGGAGATTATTCAGATTTGTCGTTGTTTTATCCTATTAGAAATAGCAAAATCAAATTTTATCAAAATGGATACGTAAGTAAAAAGACTTTACTATTCGCTAAAAAGAAACGTGCAGAATTATTTGGAATCGATGTGTATGGAAACTTACTATACAAAAATAATACAAACTTGTACTTTTGGGATCACGAATTTGATTTAGTATTTAGCGTAAAAAACAATGGACAGTTTTATCAGCTACTACTAAAATAGGTAAAAATCTCCCCTGAGAAGTTATTTGTTACTTTCATGTTATCAAAAACGCAAATTTTTCCGGAAAAAGTTTCATAGAACAAATAGTTTTTCTTAAAATCCGGTAAAAACTATTGAATTTAAAAATGTTTTTGGCTATACTAATAGCAAGGAGGCGATACCATGATCGTTAGGCCCTACTATTTGGATATGCTGAAAACCTATCGGGATGTTCCGCTGGTGAAGATCCTTGCCGGAATTCGCCGCTGCGGGAAATCGACCATTTTGGATATGCTGAAAGACGACCTACTCGGCAGTGGCATTGCAGCAGACCATGTGATCCATCTGCGCTATACTTCGGAAGAGCTAGACGACAGCATGACCGCCAAGCAGATGTACCGTGACATCAAAGAGAAAATAACCGACAGTGAACGCTACTATCTTCTACTGGACGAAGTACAGGAAGTGGACGGCTGGGAAAAGGCAGTCAACAGTCTGCTGGAGGATTTCAATACCGACATCTATGTGACCGGTTCCAACTCTAAGCTGATGTCCAGCGAAATCTCCACCTATCTGACGGGTCGTTATATCTCCATCCCCGTCTTTACCCTGTCCTTTGCCGAATATCTGGAGTTTAAGAAGGACAGCGGCCGCACGCCGAAAGAGCTTTTGAACGAATATATCCGCATGGGTGGCTTTCCCATCGTTGCGCTCGGAAACTTCGATGAGCGTTCGTCCTATCAGATCGTCGAGGGAATCTACAATTCCGTTATCACCAGCGACATCACCAAGCGGCACAATATCACGAACTTTGACCTGTTCAACCGTGTGGTGAAGTATGTTGTGGAGAATGTCGGCAAGACTTTTTCTGCCAACGCCATCGTAAAATTCATGAAAGGTGAAGGGCGCTCCCTTTCGGTGGAAGCGGTCTATAACTATCTGGAGTGGCTGGAAAAGGCTTTCGTGATCTATCGCTGCCAGCGGTACGATATGCAGGGCAAGACGGTTCTCAAAACCCAAGAGAAGTTCTACCTTGCGGACGCTTCCCTCAAATACTGCATGATGGGATTTAACCCGAAATCTGTTGCTGCCATGCTGGAGAACATCGTGTACTTTGAACTTCGGCGGAAAGGCTATGATGTTTATATCGGCAAAAACGCCACTAAGGAAATCGACTTTGTGGCCGTACGGCGGGACGAGCGGATCTATGTGCAGGTATGCCGCAATCTGCCGGAGGAGTCTGACCGTGAGGTCGCCAACCTGTTGGAGATCAAAGACCATTACCCTAAATATGTGGTGACGCTGGATGAACTAGCCGCAGGCAACATTAACGGTGTCAAGATCATGCATTTGGCGGATTTTCTGCTGAGCAAGGACTATTAAACGGTTTCAGCATATAAAATGGTCGAGATATATGCAGATAATCGCATAGCCGGACGGCTTTCATCCATGTGAGAGCTGTCCGGTTTATTTTATAACAGGGCGTTATAGCAAGCCGTTGTCCTCCCAAGTCAGAAAAATGTGCGAATTCGCAGTAGAAAAAGTCGGAAAAATGTGTATCCAACTTCTGAAAGATCAAAGACTTCTATGAAACGGCAACATATCGGATATACCAATGCCGTGGCCTATCTCAAAAAATCAAAGCGATCGAAACAGACGGCACGGAACCCCCGTGCCGTTTTCTGCATATACAGTTCTGTTATCTGCATATAAAACGGTCAAAGTATATGCAGATAACTACATAGCCGAGAGGTTTTCACTATGAAAGCCCCTCGGCTATTTTTATGTCAGAACGGAGGTGAAACATATGCCATATATCCCGCCGGAGGTAGTAGCGCGAGCCCGTGAGATGGACTTGCTGACCTATCTGCGAAATTATGAACCGCAGGAGCTGGTGCATTTCGGGGGCAGCACCTACTGCACCCGTGAGCACGACAGCTTAAAAATCTCCAACGGCAAATGGTGCTGGTTTTCCCGTGGAATCGGCGGCTACTCGGCACTGGACTATCTCATCAAGGTCAAAGAGATGCCCTTTACGCAGGCGGTCGAAACCATCATGGGAAATCTGTCAGCGGCGCCGCCCGCCTTTACCCAAGCTCCAAAGGCACCGAAAGAAAAGGTACTGCTTTTGCCGCAGGCCAACCGTAGCGCCACCCATGCCGTCGAATACCTGCACCACAGAGGGATCGACTATGAACTGATCGATTTCTGCATCCAAACCGGCCGCCTTTACGAGAGCTATCCCTATCACAATGTGGTGTTCGTCGGCATGGACGCAGACGGCAAGCCCCGCTATGCCAACCAGCGAGGGATCGGCTCGGACTTCATCGGGGATGCCAACGGCAGCGACAAGCACTATTCCTTTGGAATTCCTGCGGCGGCCGCAAGCGATACGCTCCACCTGTTTGAGTCGGCGGTGGATCTGCTGTCCTATGGGACGCTGCAAAAACTGGACGGCAAGGGCTGGCGCAGTGAAAACCTGCTCTCCCTCGCCGGGGTCTACAAGCCAAGGGCGAAAATCGAGGAAAGCAGTTTGCCCGCCGCACTGGTGCGGTATCTTGCCGAGCATTCCCATATCCGCCGTGTGGTGCTGCGGCTTGACAACGACACTACGGGACGGATCGCCGCAGAAACCATCAAGGCGCTGCTGCCGAGAAAATATGCGGTCACGGTGGACATCCAGCCGCCCCCGCAGGGCAAGGACTACAACGACTGCCTTTGTATGCGGCTGGGGTTGCCCTTCACTAAGCGCAGAGAAAGGAACAAAGAACGGTGAGCGACTTTATGAGTCCGGGACGGCGCATCCGGCACTATCGTATGCTGCGGGGCATGACACAAAAGGCGCTGGGCATCGCCGCAGGCTTTTCGCCCGAAACCGCCGACATCCGCATCGCACAGTATGAGTCCGGCGTAAGAACGCCGAAACACGCTCTGCTCTGTACGCTGGCCGAGGCATTGGGCGTTTCTCCCTCGGCGCTGGACATTCCCCGCATCAAAAGCCATGAGGTGCTGAAACAGCTGCTGCTTGCGCTGGAGGATGAATACGGGCTGACGGTCACGATTATGATTACGAAAAACAACGAAAGGAAAATTTGCAATGGAAAATGAAAAGAAAATCAAGGTGGTACTGCTGGAACCGGGCAAGCTCGCCCGTGCGGTCGAGATCGATGCGTCTCTTGCCGAGATGCAGAAAGTGGTGGGCGGTCTGATCGAGCCGTTCTACCCCTTTGAGGAACAGGTCTGCATCGTCTGCAACGAGGAAAGCAAGATCAACGGAATGCGCCCAAACCGCAGCGTGAAGAACGACGACGGCGCGATGGTGGATTTCATCTTCGGCCCCGCCTTTATCTGCGACTGCCGGGGCGAAAATCTGGACAGTCTTTCCGACGAGCAAATCGACCGCTACGGCAAGATGTTTCGCTATCCCGAACACCTTGCGAGGGTGAACGACACGCTGTTCGGTATCCCATACCGCCCGCAGCCGGCGCAGGAGCGATGATGTTATTTCGGTCGGTGGCAAAATGTTCGGCCTATGGGACGAACGCCATGCACTGTACCAGCAAGCATCGCCGTTGTGATACCACAACGGCACTTGTCAGGGGTAGCCCCTGAAACCCTTAAATTTGCTCGTCCCCGTTACAAACGGAGGGCGATATTTTTATACCCGGAAGGAGAAAAGCCGGTGAACGAACCCATGACCTTTTTGGACTTTTTCAGCGGTGTCGGCGGTTTCCGCAAGGGCTTTGAGCTTTGCGGTATGGTCTGCAAAGGCCACTGCGAGATCGACAAATTCGCAGACCGCAGCTATCGCGCGATCCACGATGTAAAGGAGGATGAATGGTATGGCGAGGACATCACCAAAACCGAGCCCGCCGACCTGCCGAGAGTCAACCTCTAGGCAGGCGGATTCCCGTGTCAGGACATTTCTGTATCTGGCCGGCAAAGAGGGCTTGCCGGAAAACGAAGCTCTCTCTTTTTTGAAATCATTAGACTCCTCAAAGGCACGCCTGCCGAAGATCGACCCGAATGGCTTGTCCTTGAAAATGTTAAAAATCTGCTCTCCGTTAATCGAGGATGGGACTTTGCGACCGTTCTCCATTCGTTGGCCGAAATCGGCTATCATATCGAATACGGACTGCTTAATTCACGCTTCCACGGCGTTCCGCAAAACCGGGAACGCATCTACCTTGTCGCTTATCGACATTTTAGAGCCGATGGTGGACGAAAAGTATTTCCTGTCACCGCAGGCGACGGCAAGGCTCTTATACAACTGATCGGCGGCACGCAGGGCAAGCGCGTTTACGACCCCGCAGGTATAAGCTGTACGCTGATGAGCGAGGGCGGCGGCTTTGGCGGACGCACGGGCATGTACTTCATCGACCTGTGCAAAGGTGAACCGAGGCTGACCGAGCACGCCCGCTGTATCAAGGCAAGGTATGACAGCGGCATCACCAACCACAGCGGTGACAAAAGCGGCGTTCTCTGCATGAGCGGCGAGTGCCCGGACCGCACTGAAGAAACGGCGCTCATCCAACTAAAACGGGGTACGCCGAAAATCTTGGAGCAGGAGCACACCAAATGCCTGATCGCAGGCTATGACAAAATCGGGGTCAGCAACCGGGGCGAAAGCTCCGGTATTTTTTATGGCTGCCGTGCCGTCCTCACCCCCGACCGGGAAAACAAGCGGCAAAACGGGCGGCGCTTCAAGACGTGCGGCGAACCCGCCTTTTGTCTGAACACGCAGGACAAGCATGGCGTTTATCTCTGTGCCTGCGATGCCTGCGAATACGCCTTGCCCGTCAAACGGGCAAAGGAGGCAGATCAGAGCAAGCCTGAAAACGGCTCTGCGCTTCCGCTCGGCTGCGGACGCATCCGCAAACTGACACCCCGTGAGTGCTGGCGGCTGCAAGGATTTTCGGATGATATGTTTGACCGGGCCGCCGCCGTCAATTCCGACGCCCAGCTTTACAAGCAGGCGGGCAACGGCATGACAATCCCCGTTGTGTATGCGGTCGGCAAGCGGATCGTGGAAATTCAAAACGAACTCAATTCGGAGGTGAAAATATGAGAAAACGCAATGTTCACATTCAATTCTGGTTGGACAAAAAGGAAGCCGAGACGTTTCAGAAGAAGGTCAAGAAAAGCGGACTTTCCCGTGAAGCGTATCTTCGGCACTTGGTAAACGGCCTTGAACCGCAGGACGCCCCGCCGCCCGACTATTACGCCATGTCGTGGGAGCTGCACGGGATCGGCAACAACCTCAATCAGATCGCCGCAAAAGCCCATACCCTGAACGCACTGGATGTGCAGCGGTACGACGAGAACTGCCGCAAGCTGGATGAAGCCGTCAAGGCGATCACCGCAGCGGTCATTCTGCCCCGCCCGATGAAGTGACGCTTATGGCGACGACATCAATATGGCGGGTAAAAGGCTGGCTCGGCAAGGTGGTGATCTATGCGGAAAATCCCGAAAAGACGGCAAACCCGAAATTTTACGCCGACCGGGAACTGACCGAACAGGACGGGCAGGAGCTTTCCGATGTGATCCGCTACGCTGTTAATTCCGAAAAAACGCAGGAAACGGACAGCGAGGACGGCACACCGCTCCACCGCTTCGTGTCGGGCATCAACTGCTCTCCCAACACCGCCCGTGACGAGATGCTGGCGGTAAAAAAGCGGTTCGGCAAAGAGGACGGCACGGTGGCCTATCACGGCTATCAGTCCTTTGCCCCCGGCGAGGCCACACCCGAACTGGCACATGAGATCGGCGTAAAGCTGGCGACCCAGTTATGGGGCGACCGCTATCAGGTGATCGTCTCCACCCACCTTGACAAAGAAAATCATCTGCACAATCACTTTGTGCTGAACACGGTTTCCTTTGCGGACGGAATCAAATACCACCGTACCCGAAAGGACTACCACGAGATGCAGACGGTTTCCGATGCGCTTTGCCGGGAATACGGACTGTCGGTGATCGAGCATGCCGTGAAAACCACCACCGACCCCGATGATCCGCAGGAGGTTGCCACGGTGGACGACAGCAAGAAAGCCATCCTCAAAGATATTTTTTGGCAGATGAACGAAATATCTTCCCGCACCGAGAGCAAGACTGAAGAAGTTATCACCGAAACCGACGACGGTCATGGGAACATTGTGGAAACTACCACGACGGTCACGCGCACCTACCTTTATATCACGGTCAGCCACAAGACCGCCGAGGAAATGGCAGACCATTTCAACTTCACCGCCGACCAGCGGAAGCAGCTTTCGGAACTGCTTGCCGAGGAAAACCGCAGGTTGTGGTCTGCTGTTCTCTATGGTATTTATTCCGGGGATGATGCCATCGTCAAGGTGGCACTGTCGCAAGTCGGCAATGTGGGCGGTGAGCCCTATTGGTCGTGGTATGGTTTTGAAAGCCGTGTGGAATGGTGTGCCTGCTTTGTTTCGTGGTGCTTTAATGAGTGCGGTTATCTTGATACGGGAACCGCCCCGAAATTTGCCGGGTGCGTCGGCGGCGTTGAATGGTTCCGCAGCCGCGAGCAATGGGCGGATAACTCGATTAATCCCTCTCCCGGCATGATCGTTTTCTTCGACTGGAACGACCCGAACGGCGCATCCGGCCCGCAGGACGGCGAAGCCGATCACGTCGGCATTGTGGAAAAATGCGAAAACGGCATCGTCTACACCATCGAGGGCAACTCCGGTGATGCCTGCCGCCAGAACCAATATCCCGTGGGGTATTATGAAATCCTCGGCTACGGGATTTTGAACCCATAGGAAAACAGCCGCCTGATTTGGGCGGCTGGTACATAATTTAGCAATGTTCCTTCGCAATACAAGTAGGTATACAGTGCAGTGAAATCTTCAGACATAATTTTTGCTCAATTCAAACAATATTTTGGCATAAACGTCAACTATATGCTATTGTATAGACAGAAAATTCAGGCTTCAGCTATATATAGCTTGAAACTTGATTTTGCGAGCAGTGGTGGCCACCACAGACAAAAATATTTTTTAGCGAAAGGGTGACAAACTCAATGAAACCAAAAAGACTGTTAGCGTTGTTGATGGCTGTTGTAACGGTGGTATCCGTATTTACGATTTCCGCCAGTGCGGCTAATACCGAGGATACTTATTACACGTATTCTTGGAAAAGCAATTCCCGGTATGACTACACGCCCGCCCGAAAAAAGACGAACGCGACTCCGGTTTATCTCAAAACTCAGGAGTACACACTGCCTTATAACGGATATTATGCCAAAACATTATATGGCACAGGCTCACAGAGCGCGAATCGCTCCGCTTCGGCTTCGGAGTATTGGATTAACAACTATACCGCTTATGTAATTCGAGCAAACGGTACTTCGGTTTCTCAAACGGGAAAATACGTACGTATCCGTGGCCATTATTCTGACACAACTTATTCGTGGGGCGATTGCCAGATTGCTTGGAGCCCAGATACAACCAATGCTTCCAATTACACCTATCTCAACTAAATAGTCAGATGTTGCTGTGTGCTGAAAAGCACACAGCAACATGCTATTTATACGTTACATAAACTTAGAATTCTGAATCTATTTGAATGTAGATTTTTATATAATCTTGTAAATCAACTCAATTTAGGAGTTAATATTATGAACAAAAAAGCTATAATCTGCACGGTTGCAATTCTCATTCTACTGGTCGGTGCATCGGTTATTTATTTTATCATGGATCGATCAAGTGAAGCGGAAACGGAAAATTCATCGTCTATGTCAAACATTGAACCCGAAAGCTCAAATCAACCCTTACCGCATGGTTTCTTTCGTCCTGAGAGAGCATACGCTCGAAATTC
>OLPZ01000060.1_pt1 | contig 86337 bp, 88 predicted proteins | sample 1672711 | NCBI WGS metagenome assembly OLPZ01 (sample SAMEA3136716, study PRJEB25190) | human gut metagenome
GCTTAGCTTGCGTTTGTGGTAAGCCTCAACCTTTGGAATCATCTGCTTGGAAATATTTGATACCTGAGCTGGACTGTAATGGCTGCCATACATCTTTTCAATTAGATCGGCTATTTCCCTGGTGGTCACGCCCTTGGAGTAAAGCTTGATAATCATGCTTTCCAAGACATCCGAGTGCTGCTTATAGTCAGGCAGCGTGTGCTGATGAAACTGGCCGTTGCGGTCTCGAGGCACTTGCACTTCAATTGGGCCAAATTGCGTATCAACTTTGCGGAAATAAGCACCGTTTCTGGAATTGCCAGTATTCCAGCCATTTCTGGCATAGGGATCATAGCCTAGAAAGGCAGTCAACTCAGCTTCTAGCAAGTTATTAACAGCCTGTTGTAGCTCTTTGCGCAATAAATCATTTATTTTGTCTGGATTGAATAGAGCTTGAGCAAAATCTTTGGTAAAATCATTCATGAAGGAGTTCTTCTTTCTGTATGTGTTTTTTTGTTCAAACCAATCATACGAGAAAGGAACTCCTTTTTCTAATGTTTAAAGAAATAAATTTAAGGAATCATTCATCCTTACACAAACTATTTTACAGTCTCGTTTTGGTTTTAGTTTAGAGGAAAATTATGGCTTTGAATATCATAGATAGGGGTTATACTCATTGATAATGAGGGGGAAAATAATTATGTTTGGCAAAAAGAAGGATAAGAATTCAGAATTTTCACCAGATATTATGACTTTAAAAAATGCACTTGAGGAAGTACGATTTACACCTGAAGTTGAGCATGACGCAGAATTAATTAACATGTTTGACGAAGCAATTGATAAAGCCGAGAAGGGTGAAGCTGTTCAAACAATTTATGGTCGACTCAGTTATCAAATTACGCAATATATTCAAACACATCATTTCAAGGCACCCAAGCCAGTAACTGAATCCCTACATGGAAGTGCTGGCAGTGTAGCAACGGGATTAACTTCAGTCCCAGTTTCTTGGAATACAGTACACTAGAATCTGTTATGCGTAGAAAACGAGTGAGCATATCCTTAATATTTATTGTCATTATTGGAATAGGTATAATGCTGTTTGTTAAGGATAATAGCTATAAAAATACTGTTGTTCGAATTCAAACTATAAATGTTAATTTTAAATCAAAAGAAATTTCAAGCTATGATGTACTTTCAAATGGAAAAATTCAAAAGTCGCATATACCACATAATTTTGGTACAGCAGAAAAAATCAAGATTGATCGTAATATCGTCGGTACATATACTAGAAAAAATCAGACTCATTTAAGATTATTAAAGAAGATACCGCTATATGATCAAAAAAAGCATAAAGTTGATGATACTAATTATTGGAAGATGATAAATAGTATTATCAAAAATGTTCACTTTGATATTTATAAATTGACTTTATTTAGAGTAGGTAAGCATTACTATGCCTATGTACAGGTAAATCAGTGGATCTTAGATGCTGGCACTCTTTATGAATTTAATCCGAAGTCAAATAATTTGAAAAAATTGTGCGATTTAGATGGAAAAGAAATTGTGAATATTAGTAGATAAGTTAATTTATAAAACAACAAAACTAGTTCAGTTCCTTAGAATACATTACACTAATACGTGTTAAAATGAATTTGCAAGTTGCAAAAGATAAGTCAAGCAACTGACAATTATTATTTTGTAACAAAGAGGTTGTGTTTAAAATGAAGTTTCAAAAATTATTGCTCAGTGCAGCATTATTAGCAAGTACTGCAACTGTTCTTACAGTGGCACCTACAGCAAACGCTGCAACTAATGATTCAAAGCCTGTTGCTGTTGTAGAAAACAAAGCTAACTTTACCAAAGAAGGTTACATCATGCGTATTCTCAACGATAGTGATGCATCCCCAATCTACGTTGGCAAGGCTAACTACAACAAATTGGTTAAGAATGTAACACCTGCTAAAGGCGCTAAGACTATCAGCCCTAAGAAAGTACAAAAGGTCAAGTTTAGAATTGAAAAAGTCCTTAGCGTTAAAGGCCGTGGCGCTGGTGCTCCAGTATACTTAGTTGCTTCAAAGGATAAAAAGTATTCAACTTGGACTACTCAAGCTTTGTTGCAATACTACTACTTGAACAGTAAGTCTATGCAAGGTGTGACTAAGCCACTCAAGCGAATTGCTAATAGATTAAATACTAGTCTTAAGAAGGCAAACAACAAGCGTGATTTCAATGCTGCAATGAAGGCAGCTAAGAAGTTACATGGCAGTCAAAGAGATTTTGTTTTACGTTCATTGAATCAACTTAAGAAGGATGGCTCCATGAATGTAGAAGGAAAGAACTTGTTATTGTTTGGCTTATAAAATTAAGATATTAAGTAGTAAAGCTCAGCAGAATTGCTTGAGCCTTATTTTTTTGTGAACGCTAGTCGACAAACAGTATAATGAACTTATATCAAAAGCATTGAAGCTATTTAGAAAAGAAGATGGAAAATGGCTAAAAAAGTTACGCCACGCTTGGTATTAGCGATTTTGTCGGCAGGGATGCTCTCATTTTTAGGAATATTGGATGAAACGGCCACGACAGTTACTTTTCCAACGTTAATTAAAAAATTTTCGATTACTACTGATCAAGTTCAATGGGTAAACACACTAGTCTTATTGGTAATTGCGACCATTGTGCCAATTAGCTCACAGATTAGATTAAGAATTTCAACTAAGAAAATTTTTATTCTAGGAGTTTTATTATTTACCTTGGGATTAATCATTGATATTTTTTCACCGCGCTTTGATTTATTGCTATTAGGACGAGCTCTGCAAGGAGTTGGTACTGGAATTGGTCTACCTTTAATGTACAACATTATCTTGGCCGAAGTACCTAAAGAAAAACTAGGTTTTATGATGGGAATCGGCACGATGATTACTGCGTGTGCTGTTGCCTTAGGGCCAGTTTTTGGCGGGATGATAACCGATGCGCTTAATTGGCGCTGGATCTTCATTATTTCGTTATTTTTAATTGTCTTGAGTCTATTTACGGGTAGCTATTCAATTCGGCAGATTAATTCTCTAAAACGAGTGAAGCTTAAGTATGGGCAATGGCTATCTTTAGCTGTTGGGCTAGTCTGCTTAATGCTAGGCTTTACGCGGATTGCTAAATATTCATTTTTCTCAATCCGAGTTTGGGGCTTCTTAATCTTAGGTGTTATTAGTTTATTAATTTGGCTCAAAATATCTTGGTCCGATAAAGCAGCATTGATTAGTCCGCAACTGTTTAAAAATTTACGTTTTAGCATGCAGTTAATAGCTTATTGCTTTGCCAAAATTGCGACGCTAGCTTTGGGTTTTATCTTTCCAGTCTATGTCCAAGCTGTCAATCATGGTTCCGTTTCATTAGCCGGTTGGGTTACTTTCCCTGGTGCGGTAATTAATGCATTAATGGCGGCCTTAGCGGGCAAGCTGCTTGATAAAAAAGGTGCGCGGTTGCCGATTATTACGGGGATAATGGCTAGTTTGACTAGTTTAATTTTGATGAATATTTTGGCACCGTTAAGCAATCTTGCCATTGTATTGTTATATGTTCTTTATTATGGCGGATACGGGATGTGCTTTGGCAGTTTAATGACTAGCGGTTTGATTACTTTAGGTAAAGCTAGCCACGCACAAGGTAATGCGATTTTTAATACGCTGCAACAGTTTTCAGGTGCACTGGGGACTGCTTTAGCTGGGACTTTGATTGCGCTAGCACAGAATAATCATGTAGGTAATGGTACAGCAGTCGGTTCTAAATGGACCTTTATGGTATTACTAATTTTGATAATTATTAATTTATTCTTGGCTCTTGTGTTTGTATCGAAGAAGAAATAAAAGAAAGTTCAGCGAAAGCTGAATTTTTATTTTATAAATATGTTGACTCTAAATACACAATATTTGATTAACATACTAAACAAAATTATAATTATTTTGATCAATATAATTATTAGGAGCAAAATATGAATCCAGATTTACTTGCGGCACTTATTCTTGAAGGTCAAAAAAATATTAAAAGTATTGCTATCATTCCTCGTGATTATCATTTTGAAGATAGTTTGAATTATGTGTTAGTAGGCTTGCGGCGGGCTGGCAAATCAACGCTATTATTTAAAAGAGCACAGGATTTAGTAGATAAACAAAATGTGGATTGGTCACAAATTGTTTACTTAAATTTTGAAGACGAACGATTAGATGGTTTTCAGTTGACTGATTGTAATAATATCTTAATTGCAGCCAATCAATTAACAACTAAGAAGCATTATTTTTTATTTGATGAAATTCAAAATATTGCTGGCTGGGAAAAATTTGCTCGTCGTTTAGCAGATCAAGGTGAAAGTGTTTATTTAACCGGTAGTAACTCTAAGGTGTTGGGTCATGATATTGTTCTGCGGCTGGGTGGAAGATATATGACCAAATATGTGGCACCTTTTAGTTTTACAGAATATTTAACTGCTAAAAAAATTCCACATGATAAATTATCTGTCTTGGATACAGTAAACAATGGTCAAATTCGTGCTGCCGCAAATGAATATCTATGTTATGGTGGGTTGCCAGAATCCATCATCTTAACAGACAAGCGAAATTACTTAACCAATATTTATCAAAATGTATTTTTGGCTGACATAATTGTCCGCAATAAGATTCGTAATGAAAAGACGATTTCATTATTACTTAGAAAAATTGCCGATACAGTAATGCACCAAGTTTCATATGCAACTTTGTATAAAAATATAAAAAATGTGATTAGTACGGTAAGTCGCAATTCGATTATTGATTATATTGATTACGCTAAGGAAGCATATTTGTTATTTTCCACTAAGAATTATTTTGCTAAATTTAGTGAGCGTGAAAGCAGCCCAAAGTATTATTTTACAGATAATGGTATTTTAAATTTGTTTTATCTGGATAAATTGCCAGCATTACTAGAAAATCTAGTTGCGATCAAGTTGCATAATAAATATCAAGAGAATTTATTTTATTTAAAATCTCAAAAGACAGGGATAAATATTGATTTTTATGTACCAGCTAGTAAAACTGCAATTCAAGTTGCATGGGAAGTAAATGATACGTCAAAAGAACGTGAAGTTGGGAACCTAATTAAATTAGCTGATAATTTTGATGAAGTTGAAAACTTAATAATCGTTACTCATGGTGAAGAGGCTGAAATTCAGCAAGAAGATAAGATAATTCAGTTAATGCCACTATATAAATTTTTATTAATGAGATAGTTTTTCGATAACTCATAAAATGGTAATGCTCAGAATTTTTTGAGCATTTTTTATAACTATAAGATCTAAAGAGATATAAAAATGGACATAAGATCTAAAGAGATCTAAAATTAAAGCCAACAACTAAAATAATGAAAATAGGTGAACATCAATTATGTCTGAAATAACGAATCCATTTGACCCTAACTTTGGCAAAGTTCCCAAAATATATTTGGGGCGACAAAAAATAGTAGAAGATATAGTAAGATCACTTGAAAGTGGCACCGGACCCTATCAAACTTCAATGATCTATGGGATGCGCGGGGTTGGTAAAACTTCATTACTTGCTGATATTACCTCAACTTTAGAACAAAAAAATAACTGGATTGTTATTTACTTAGCCATGACAAATGATTTGCTTGCCACGCTCATCCAAAGTATTTATCAAGGAGCAGCGAATCCAGTAAAAAAGGCGTTGAACAAAATTGATGGTGTAAAGTTTTCGGCTTTTGGCTTTGAATTGGAAGTTCATATATCAAATCCTCAATCTACTTATCAAGTGTTACTTGAAGAAATGTTAAAAGTTTTAAAAAAGCATCACCAATCTTTATTGATAGCAATAGATGAGGTTAAAGAGACTCCTGAGATTGTTAATTTGGTGTCTATCTATCAAATTATGGTGTTAAAAAAGTATTCAATTAATATGATGATGACTGGGCTGCCTAAGAATGTTTCTGAACTCCAAAATAATGATGTATTAACATTTCTTTTAAGAAGCGGTCGTGTACCATTAGGACCACTTGATCTTTTCGATATTAAGTATCGGTATCAAAAAGCATTGAAAGAGGTAATAAAGAGATTAATAATACTGCCTTAATGAAAATGGCTAAGCTGACTAGAGGTTACGCTTATGCATTTCAAGACTTGGGATATCATGTTTGGCAACATTCTACTGATCAGGTAACAGATGAAAGTATTGAAAATTCGATCTCATCGTTTAAAAATGATCTGTTTCGTAATGCTTATATCAAGATTATCTCTGAATTATCGCCAGTCGATCGAAAATTTTTATTCATCATGGCTCATAATGATAAAAATGTTGTTAATATAAGTGATATTCGCAAGCAAATGGGAAAGAGTTCTAATTATATTTCGCAATATCGGCAGCGATTAATGGATAGTCAGGTAATCATTGATGCAGGATATGGCAAAGTGGCATTTTCTCTGCCATTCATGAAAGACTTTTTGTTAGAAGCAGAAGAATTATATGAAATTGATAATTAACGAAAAAAGCTGCTAATTAAACTCTTCGCTTTCGTCCACCAAACGTGTAAGCAATAAGCCGAAGTGAATGACAAGATCCAGGTTAACAGCCAGATTCCAAAGAAAGTCAAGAATGGATGGTAAATGGCATGGTATTGCATGTTAAGACCGCGCCAAACTAATTGATTCCAGAAGACATTGGATAAATATGCGCGATAAGCATAAGTAGCCAAGAAATGGAATACTTTTAAACTGGTTTGCAGATTATTTCTCACTTGGTGCAAGCAAAAGGCCGAAATCAGCGCAATTACTGCTAAACAATAGAGAGTCATTGACGGCTTGTAATATGGTGCATTATTGAAGTTGATTGGATAACCGAACTTTTGCAACTCAACATTAGTCCAAATGAAGCAAGCAATAAATAATATGGTAATTAACCACCAAAACTTAGTGACCAGCTGGTTGGTAATAACCACGCAATTGCCATGCTAAGACGCCATACACACCATAGATGAAGAATGAAATAAAAATGCGGTCGAGTAAATACCAGTCATGTTCGTGCATGCCATGGAAGACATTGTAATCATAGAACCAAAGCCAGACAAAATAGAGTACGAAAGTGATTACTGCAATCCAAATGCCTCGAGTTAGATTGTGTCCTACATAGCGGCTTAATCCCCAGAAGATTGGCATCAAAATAATAAACTGCAACATCATCGTGTTGTACCACAAGTGCGGGGCGGCATTACCGTTAATAAATTGCCAACAGAATGAACCAATATTGTTAAAATGATTAACTTGTTGCAGCCAAGGCATCCCCAATAGGTAAATCAGCGTCCACCAAATAGTGGGTACAAAAAGGTTAGACCAATTTGTCTGCATATGTTTTGCATAAGAAAAACTATTTTTTTCATCATTAGTACGGATTGTGGTATACAAAATACCAAAAATAAAGGCTGGAGCCGTATATTTGACTAAATTATAAAAAAAGCCAAAAACATCTTGTGTGTGAACCGGTTGTTCTACGTCCATGACCAGCGACATAATTGGCTGTGAGATTACTGCGCTGCAGGCGAATACTTTTAAATAATCGCCAATATCAGCTATTTGATAGCTTTTAAATTGATCTGTTTTCATGAACTTGCTCTCTTCTTTTCCTAATATTATTGTGTCATTTTTTTAAATTAGGCGAAAGGATAATCATGTTAAAATTAGTTTAGCTATTTTGGAAATGGGGTCAAAATGTCAGTAGAAAAAGTCACGCAAAACGCACTAAAAGCATTGCTTTATGAAGTAGTTACCAATCCTAAGCCAGGTTTAGTGGATCCAGTTGACGTGGGGGCTCATCCTGATATGAATGTGTATCTGTTTATTAATAGCAGTTTGAGTTTAGAAAATTATTTTCGGCAAGCAGCTAAAATTGGAGCAGATTTTACGGGGCAGGATTTGCGGCAAATGTTTGAACAATTGCGTCAAGCTGGCATTGAGGCAGAAAAAGCAATGTTTAAGACAACGCACAATATAAATACCCACAAAGGTGCGATTTTTTCGTTAGGGTTGTTTGTCTGTGCAAGTAGCTATTGTGAAAATAATAATCAAGATGAATTTGAAGTGATCCAGCAAATGACTAAAGGCTTAGTAAAGCACGATTTGGGCAAAAAAAGAGAGACCGCTGGAGAAAAACAATTTTTGCAATATGGTAAAGGTGGAGTTAGAGCAGAAGCAGAAGCTGGTTATCCTTTAGTAAGGGATGTAGCTTTGCCGTTTTTTACTCAAACTAAAGGTGATTTGAATGCACGTTTTCTTGATACTCTGATAAAAATAGTTAGTGTGATTGAAGACTCGAATTTAATTAAAAGAGCGGGCAATATTGAAGTCATTTCTTGGGCACATAATCAAGCAAAAAAATATTTGGCATTAGGTGGCTATGGTACTCAAGCTGGTAAACAGTTTATGTTAGAACTAAATCAGATTTTTAAAGAGAAAAATTATAGCCTTGGTGGCAGTGCAGATTTATTGATTATTACAATTTTTATGGCGTTGCAGCGTGGTAACGCAAAAATTGTCTAGTTAAGAACTAGACAGTTTTTTTGCTTTTAGATTTAAAATGGAGGATAAAATGAAAAATCCTGTTAATCCGACCTTTGGCGATGTGCCACAAATTTTTTTAAAAGATAATTCGGATAATGAAACTAAAAATGTAGATTCAATTTTCTATTTAGGTTTAGATACCGAGTATTGAAAAAGCATTAAGCTATTGCAGGTAGCTTAATGCTTTTTTCTCTTAATTGTTTGATTGATTTGTTTTCTTATAATCCAAATGCAACTTTGTAAAGCAATGCACCGCAGATACCACCTGCGATTGGAGCAACAACTGGCACCCAACCGTAATCCCAGTGAGCTGAGCCTTTGTGTGGCAATGGACATAATGCATAAACGATTCTAGGACCTAAATCTCTAGCAGGGTTTAAGGCTGGACCGGTTGGACCACCAACAGCCATAACTAATGCGGTGATTAAGAAACCAACCCCGATGTTAGCAATGTCTTCAGATTGCTTGAAGAACATGCCACGATATAAACCAACTGCGATGAAAAGCAAAATAGCAGTGCCAAAGAATTCGGTAATAAAACCGTTGAACTTACTGTTAGCCGAATCACCAGTCGCAAAACTGGCAAAAACAGCATCATCACTAGTGGTTCTGCCAATGTAAGGCCAGTAGACGGCTACTAAGATTAGTTGTCCCACGATGGCGCCAAGCATTTGTACCAAGATGTAAGGCATTACTTGATCCCATGGGAAGACGCCTGAACAAGCCTGAGCTAAGGTAACAGCAGGGTTTAAGTGGTTCCCTGAAATTGAACCAAAGAGCATGGCTGGGAGCATTACTCCAAACCCAAAACCGAAGGCGATCAAGAGCCACCCACCATTGGCTTGACCGTCACGGCTATTACCACCGGTATCACGTAGTACAGAATTGGCAACTGATCCGTTACCTAAAACAACTAAAATAATCGTACCGAAAAATTCGGCAAAATACTTCATTAACCAAGTATGTTCCATAATAGATACTTTCTTCTCCTCTAGTAGAAAAAATAAGTGAAAAATAGTACAACCACAAATTATACTCTTAACTCGAAAAATAGATATAGTTTTTTGTAAAAAAGCAAGAAAATAGCATTAAAAAACACTAACTTTTAAATAGTTTTAAATTAATTAAAAAGATTTACTATTTGGTTGCAATCATCACAATTTTCTAATTATCCAGCAACTCAATAAATTAGACCGTTCCAAATATGAACATTATTTAACAAGCCCTAGATAATGCCAAATCTACTTTTGACAAATAAATGCATAATCATTATATTAATTTCACAAATTTGGTATATAGCTTTATATATACTTAATATATAACTTTAAGCGCTTTCAAAATATTGTGGTATTATACAGTTGTTCACAATTAATATGCATAAAAGGAAAGAGAGTAGCAGTTAATGAGAACAATATATTTGGTGCGACATGGGCAAACTTTGTTCAATGTGCATCATAAAATACAAGGTACTTGTGATTCTCCTCTGACGGAATTAGGGAAAGCGCAGGCGACAGCGGTGCGGAAATATTTTTTGCAAAAAGAAATTAGTTTTGATGCCGCATTTTGCTCAAAGCAGGAAAGGGCAAGCGATACTTTAGAAATTATAACTGATAATCAATTGTCTTATACGCGACTGCGTGACCTGCATGAAAAATCTCATGGTGAATATGAAGGACAAGATGAATTCATGTTGCCATGGCGACGTGGCTTTAGCCGTATTAATGCCGCAATGGAGCCGGATCAACATGTTGAAGAAAGAATGGAACGAGCGATCACTAAAATCATTGATTCAACCCATGCCAACGATACAATTTTGATTGTTGGACATGGGACGGCTTTAAGGTTATTTACGCAGCGAGTAAATCCAACTTTTAAAGAATATGATAATTGCGGGATAGTAAAAATGTCTGCTGTTGATAATAACTTGAAATATTTAAGTTATGTAGCACCCGCTAAAGATGTGGTTTTAAATAAAGCAGCTAAAAATGAAATGTTAGTTGTGCGTTAACGAAAAGAGAACAAGCATGAATAGAGATAATTATATTTTGTGGTTTGATCAATTGCATCGCGATGATGTTGATTTAGTCGGTGGTAAGTCATCCTCATTAGGTGAGCTGACTTCTGAAACGAATGTCCCGGTTCCGTATGGTTTTGCGACTACTGCCATAGCTTATCGCCACTTTATGAATTATTCTGATTTAAATCAAAAAATTGATAAATTATTGGCCACTTTAACTGATCCAGAAGATTCTGAGCAATTGCATCGAATTTGCACCAAAATTAGAAAATTAATTATAGAAGCGCCGATGCCAAATGATTTAGCCTTAGAAATTAGCTGTGCTTACGATAGCTTAGCCCAAAAGATGCACCAAAATGAGCCATTCGTTGCTGTACGTTCTAGTGCAACTGCCGAAGACCTGCCTGATGCTAGTTTTGCTGGCGAACAAGATACTTATTTAAATATTCATGGTCGTGAGAATGTTTTGAAAAAGGTGCAAGAATGTTACGCTTCTCTTTTCACCGACCGGGCAACTTATTACCGAATTAAACAAAACTTTCCACAAGAAAAAGTTGCTTTATCAGCTGCGATTCAAATGATGGCCTTTTCTAAAGCAGCTGGTGTGATGTTTACGGTCAATGTAGCAACTGGTGATGACACTAAGGTTATGATTGAGGCCTCTTGGGGACTAGGCGAATACGTGGTGTCTGGAACTGTTACACCTGATAACTATGTAGTTGATAAAAATATGATGAAGATTGTACACAAAATGGTGACTAAAAAGCCAATTGAGTTGATCAGATTGCCATCGGGAGGAACAATTGAACAAAAGGTAGCACCAGATCAAGTGAATGAGCCTGCTTTGACTGATGCGCAAATCATTGAATTAGCTGGTTATGCTAAAGAGATTGAAAAACATTATGGCTGCTACATGGATATGGAGTGGTCACTTGATCAAAATGATAAGTTGTGGTTAGTTCAAGCACGCCCAGAAACTGTTTGGTCACAAAAGAAAAAGCAGGAGAAAACCGATGCACCACAAGAAGCAACTACAGAACACCGAGTATTGTTAAAAGGCTTGCCAGCTTCACCTGGTTTTGTCTCAGGCAAGGTACATATTATTGATGATCCAAAAGATATCAATGAATTTAAGCAGGGCGAGGTTTTGGTCACTCTAATGACGTCGCCTGATTGGGTGCCAGCAATGAAAAAGGCGGCCGCAATTATTACCAATAATGGTGGAATGACCTGTCATGCTGCAATTGTATCACGTGAAATGCAGATACCTTGTTTAGTTGGAACAACTAGCCGTGGACAAGCTGCTACGAAAACTTTGAAAAACGGCGAGACTGTCACCGTCGATGCTAAAAATGGTGTGGTTTATGCTGGAGTTGTTAAAGACGCGGTTAAAAAAGTCGATGAAAAGCCAGCTGAGCCTGCTGCAGTTGAATATTTCCCACCAACTGCAACCAGAGTTATGATGAACTTAGGAGATCCTGATCTTGCTGAAAAATATGCATCTTTGCCAGCTGATGGGATTGGTTTAATGCGCGAAGAATTTTTATGGACGACTTATATTCACCAGCATCCCCTTTATTTGATTGAAACTGGTCATCCAGAGAGGGTAGTTAACGAGCTAGCTAATGGAATCGGTAAAGTCGCGCGGGCAATGGCACCACGGCCAGTAGTTTTACGTTTTTCAGACTTTAAGTCTGGCGAATATCGCAACTTAAAGGGCGGCGACAAATATGAGCCGCATGAACCAGCAGACCTATTAGGCTGGCGCGGTGCTTCTAGATATTATGATCCAAAATATATTAATGCTTTTAAATTGGAACTTGAAGCGGTAAAAAAGGTGCGCGATGAGTTCGGATTAAAGAATTTACATGTGATGATTCCATTTTGCCGAACAGTGGATGAAGCGCGCAAAGTGACGGAAATCATGCGGACACAAGGTTTAGTTAGAAGCGCAGACTTCAAGGTTTACATGATGGCTGAAATTCCAGCTAATATTATTTTGGCGGACCAGTTCAATCAATTTATTGATGGTTATTCAATTGGTTCAAATGACCTAACGATGCTTTTACTGGGGTGCGATCGGAATAATGATGTGATTGCTGATCTTTTTGATGAAAGAAATCTTGCCGTCAAAAGGGCGATTATGCACTTGATAAAGGTTGCTCATCAAGATGGTAAGACGGTTTCGATTTGTGGTCAAGCACCATCAGAATATCCAGAATTTACTGAATTTTTAGTCAGAAGTGGCATTGATTTTGTATCAGTTAACCCTGACATGGTGAAGGCGACTAAGCTAAATGTAGCTCATTATGAGCAGAGGATCCTCCTTGATCATGCAATTGGCTTAGGTAAAAAGGATCCAAATGAATATAATTGGTAAAATTTATAATTTGATGAAAAGTCTTTGATTGCAGTATTGCAGTCAAAGGCTTTTTTAGAGTTCAATTTTGTTTTTGGGCAATTTTACATTTAATTTAGTAAAAGAGTAAGGTTGAACTAATGAAATTTCGTAAGCATCTAAGGCTAATCTCTCACTGGCAAAATCAGGGTTATATAAAGGATCGCCTACAATAGGACTTCCTAAAGAGGCAAGGTGAACGCGAATCTGGTGTGTACGACCAGTTTCAAGCGTCAATTTGACAATCGCAGTATTGTCATCATTTTTTTGTAAAACTTGATAATGAGTAACTGCTCTTAATCCAGTAGGATCGATTTTGCGTTTGCGTTGATCAAGTGGATCGTGACCAATTGGGGCATTAATCGTACCTCTTTCAGCTAAGTGATCAGCATTGATAACTTTAGCTAAATAATCGCGGTGAAAAATTTTGCTGGTTAATTCACGATTTAAAATAGGTACAACTGCAGGATTTTTAGCAATTAAAAGTAAACCACCAGTTAACATATCTAATCGATGAACAATATAGGGACTTTGACCAAGATAAGTAGTACAATCGTTCAGAGCAGTATTAGTTTCATTTAGATTAGGGTGCGTTTTTTGCCCTTTTTTCTTATTAATAATTAAAAGATTATCATCTTCATAGATAACATCGGGCATCTTACCGCTTGGTGCATAAGCCTGTTGATCACTTTCAACATGATCCAAGTTAATTTCAATTTTATCACCAGGTAAAATGTTTTGATTAAAATAGCGATAGTTGCCGTTAACTAAAATATTTTGTTCAATTCGCAAAAAATGACGCCACTTGCGAGGGATTAAAAGTTGACGTAGTACTTCATTGACAGATGCCGGAGCAAGATTTTCTGGGTAAAAAAGTGTAAAATGGAAACTCATAATAATTTCTTAAGTCTAATCTAGTTATAAACACGTGTTTTGATAGTATGGTACAATTTTCTTGTTTCTAAAAAGGAGCAATATTTAATGAATAACGACCAACCAAGAAGAGGTGGCTTTAAAGATGCTTGGCATCGATTTGATAGTCGCTTCTTTATCGGACGCTGGATTATTTTAATCCTGCTCACATTGATGCTCTTAACTTGTACCTATTATACAATTAAAGTTAAGACATCAAACATAGCTAATTTGAAGGCCTCGCTTTCAACCACAACTACAATCTATGACTACAAGGGTAAAAAAGCAGGTTCTTTATACTCGCAAAAGGGATCATTTGTGGAATATGACCAGATTTCGCCTAATATTCAAAATGCCGTAATTTCGACTGAAGATCGGACTTTTTGGAAGAACCCAGGTTTTAGTATTAAAGGCATGGCGCGAGCTGCTTTAAGTTTAGTGATTCATCACGGTCAAGTAACTGGTGGTGGTTCGACCTTAACTCAGCAGTTAGCCAAGAACTCGCTTTTGACCCAGCAGCAGACTTTTTCAAGAAAATTGGAAGAACTCTTTTTTGCAATTGAAATTAACCATGTTTACTCCAAAAAAGATATTTTAACGATGTACTTGAATAATGCTTACTTTGGTAACGGAGTTTGGGGCGTGCAAGATGCAAGTCGTCGCTATTTTGGCAAAAACGCAAGTGAACTTAATCCGAGTGAAGCCGCAACTTTAGCTGGAATTTTACGAAATCCTAGTTTTTATAATCCGGTTGATCACATGTCAAATGCTTTAGCAAGACGAAATTTAATCTTAAACTTGATGGTGGATAATAATAAGTTGACAGCGGCTCAAGCTAAAATGTATCAAAAGCAAGGATTAACTTTGCGGAATACTTTTCAAAATAAAAACGGCTATCGCTATCCTTACTTCTTTGATGCTGTAGTTGACGAGGCAATCTCTAAATATGGCTTAACTGAAGAACAAGTCATGAATAAGGGGCTTAAAATTTATACTACTTTAAATCAAAATTATCAGGGTAAATTGCAGGATACTTTTGAGCAAAGCTGGCTTTTCCCACAAAATGGTAGTGATGGAACTGAAAGCCAAGGCGCTAGCGTGGCAATGGACCCAAGTACTGGTGCTGTTCGGGCAATCATCGGTGGTCGCGGTAAGCACGTCTTCCGGGGTTACAATCGTGCAACGCAGATGAAGCGGCAGCCAGGGTCATCAATCAAGCCGTTGGCAGTATATGCCCCAGCTTTACAAAATGGCTATCACTATGACTCGCAACTATCGAACAAGTTGCAGAAATTTGGTAAAAATGGCTATGAACCGCATAATGTGGACAATGGCTATTCTAATACAATTCCAATGTATGAAGCTTTAGAACAAAGTAAAAATGTGCCAGCTGTTTGGCTATTGGATAAGATTGGTGTAAGTAAAGGCGTGCAATCTGTTGAAAACTTTGGAATCAAGGTACCAAAGAGTGACCGTAATTTAGCGCTTGCCTTAGGTGGATTATCTTCAGGTGTTTCGCCAATTCAGATGGCACGTGCATATTCAGCTTTTGCCAACAAGGGTAATTTGCCTAATAATTCTTTCTTTATTACCAAAATTACTGATGCTTCGGGTAATGTTTTAGCCGAAAATAATAATCCAAGCAGCCACCGCGTTATTTCTGAAAATACTGCTAAAGAAATGACGACTATGATGCTCGGCGTTTTCACTAATGGTACAGGACGCTCTGCTCAGCCAAATGGCTTCCGTGTAGCTGGGAAGACTGGGTCAACTGAAGTACCTAACTCATATGGATTTGGTACCAAGGACCAGTGGATCGTCGGTTATACGCCTGACATTGTACTTGCTACCTGGGTTGGTTTTGACCACACTAACAAGCAACACTACATGCAGGGCATTTCTGAAACAGGAATTACGCGTTTATATAAGGCTGAGATGGAAGGAATTTTGCCGTACACCGCGCAAACTGAATTCACGGAGAAGGCACCTAACCAGATTGTGAAGAATAATGGTTCTAATGATGACTGGACTAATGGATTAGGTGAAAAAATTCAAGATGGACTCGGTTCTGCAGGACAGAAAATCAATGAATGGTATAATAGCCTTAAAGGCTTATTTGGCCAATAAAATTTAGGAGGACTAGATGGTTAACATTTACGATGCTGCTAACAAGTTAGCAGAAGATTTGACTCAAACTGATCAATACAAGAAGTTGCAAGAAGCAATTAAAGCTGTTGAAGATGATAAGGATGCTTCAGCTTTATTCAAAAAGATGGATGAATTGCAAAATAAGATCATGCAAGCACAACAAGCTGGTCAACCACTTTCAGCTGAAGATCAACAAGCTTACAAGGACTTAAATGATCAAGTTCAAAAGAATGATAAAATTGTTTCGCTTCTTACGAATGAACAGGGTTTGTACGATTTGCTTGGTGAAGTACAAAAAGCTTACACTAAGCCAATTAATGATCTTTATGAAGATCTTAGAAATTAATATTCGCGATGAAATTTATTCACTTTGCGGATGCGCACTTAGATAGTCCATTTCGTGGGCTATCTTTTTTGCCATCTGAGGAATTTAACTATATCTATCAGGCAGCTGATCAGTCGCTAAAAAGAATTGTCGACCTAGCATTAGCTGAAAAAGTTGATTTAGTTTTAATAGCAGGGGATACCTTTGATAGCAGTCAGCCGTCACCACGGGCTCAGTTGTTTTTTGCTGAGCAAGTGAAGAGATTAACTGATGCACAAATTCAGGTAGTGATGATTTTTGGTAATCATGACCACATGAAGCAAGAAGATCTGCTAGTTAGTCCCAGTCCTTACTTTAAATTGTTAGGCAATAGTGAAACAGTAGAGCAAGCTACTTTTACTACGGATGCGGGTTTTAACTATGACGTAATCGGCTTTTCATATCTGAATAACCATATCACTGAGGATAAAATCCCAGAATTTCCAGCAAAAGGAAAAAATTATACTTTTGGTTTAATGCATGCTCAAGAGAAATCAGCTACTGCTAGTCAGAATGTGTATGCACCGTTTACAGTTGATGAGTTGCAAAACTTGAATTATGACTATTTTGCTTTGGGTCATATTCATGCGAGAAATAATTTAAGTAGTACGCCATGGATCGTTTATCCAGGTAACATTCAAGGTCGCCACATTAATGAGATGGGGGCCAAGGGATGCTATCTAGGTGAGATTGATGAAAATAGTGGTAAGACTACTATTGATTTTAAAGAAACAGGGCCAATTTTATGGCAAGGGACAAAAATTAATCTTGAAGGAGCTATCAGTAAAGCTGACTTACAAGCAAAAATTATTGCCAAGCTTGAATCTGGACAAAAAACGTACTTTAGTTTGACGATTGCTGGTGCGCAATATTTGAGTACCGAAGAACGCGATTTGGTTCAGGATCCTGATTTTTGGCAAACTATTTCTCAATCGCTGCCATTTGCTTCTCAGTTAGTTGATGTGCGCTTTGTTGTGAATACTAGTTTAAAGTTAAATGACAATGACCAACAAGCCTTCCAAGCTGCCAAAGAAGAGTTATTTGCACCAGCTGAATTCAAGCAAATTGTTAGTGACTGGCAAAAAAAGGATCCAGAAGCTGCTAAATTAGCGGCTGATCCAGACTTTATTGCGGCGGTTAAGAATCTAACAGAAGTAAAACTAATGAGTAAATTGAAAGGAATTAAGGATGAGACTGAAACAAATTAAGATTATTAACTTTGGGCAGTTCTCGAATAAAACCTTCGATTTGCCTAGTGATCAAATTAATGTTTTCTTTGGTGCCAATGAAGCTGGTAAAAGTACAACGGTAGCTTTTATTAAACAGATCTTATTTGGCTTTCATTTGAGAAGTAACTCTTCACCGTTTTTTGAAGATTATACGCCGCTAGCTCATGTTAGTCCGATGGGCGGTAATTTAGTTTTTACTGCAGCTGATGGTGAATACGAACTTGAGCGACTCTATGCTAAAGGTGACAAGACTAAAAAGGGAATTTTAACCGTCAAAAAAGATGGTCAAGTTGTACCTGAGAGTGTATTTTTTGATCAGATTCAAAATATTGATGGCTCTTTTTACGCTGATAGTTTTATTTTTAACCAAGAAATGCTGGGTCAGGTTAACAGTTTAAGTCAAGAGGATTTGCTTGAGCGAATTTATTACTTGGGAGCAGCAGATTCTAGCAAGTTGCTGGAAATGCGCGACGATTTTGCCAAAGAATCAGGTAAGCTTTTTAAAAAGACAGGTAAAAAGCCCGAAGTAAACCGTCTGCTTAAGGAAATGACTGATCAACGTGATAAATTAGCGCAGACTAAAAATGAGTTTAATGATTATGAACAGCTGCACCAAGATTTTGTACAAAAAAGAGCGGCATTAAACAGACAAAAACAAGATCTGGCTGTTTTACAAAAACAAGAACAAGATTTGCATGATTTGCAAAAAGAAATGGGCAATTATCAGACGCTGCTTGATTTGCAAAAACAGGTCAAGGATGTCGACTTTAATGGTCAAAATTATCAAAAAGCCCAAGATATTATGGCTCAGGGACGTAATTTGCAAAAGACGATTCAATCGGTAGAAGCGCAGTTGCAGGACCTGGGTGAAAACGATCAATCTGATTTTACGCTAGAGAAGAAGCTAATCCAGCAGAAGCCTCAACTCTTGCAGTGGCAAGCGGAATATCGTAATTGTTTGCAAAAGGCTGACCAATTGAAGCAGGAGAAAGAGCAACTATTAGCTTTGACACCTGAGTTAAAAAATCTACTCAAGTTGACACCAGAGCAAATTGAACAAATGCAGGCAGACTATCAAGCTTTGCCAGGTGCTGTCAATGAGCCTGCTTATGTAACTACTAATGACAAGCTTTGGTATGTTATCGGTGCAGTGTTAGCGGCATTAGGTGTAGTTCTTTTGGTAGCGTTGGGTACAGTTGGTGTAATTGCATTAATTACTGGACTAATTTTCCTAGCAGCAGGATACTTAAAAAATAGTAACCAAAATAAGCAAAATGCGGCAGTATTAGAAAAGCAAAAGCTGGTTGCTCAAAAACGCCAAGCTTTCCAAACAAAATATGGATTGAATCCTGATACGCTAAACTTAAATAGCTTACTAACTAATCTGAACCAATATCAAATCAAAAAGAATGCCACACAGACTAATAATAAGCAAGTAACTGTTTTGAATCAGAATGTGGCTCAACTGGCCTCAAGTGTCCAAAATGTATTGAAGCAACCGATTGATAATGACTTTAGTCAAGTTTTGAACGGTTTGGACGAACTTGAGACACAAATTAGTGAAAAACAAGAATTGTTTCAAAGAAAATCCAGCTTAACTGCATCACTAAAGCAGGACAAGCAAGATTTGAAAGAATTGGGTCTGAAATTACAGGCACTTTTTGCCCAAGCTAATGTGGAAAATATGGTAGGTTACGATCAGCTTTATCAAGATTCACTTAATCAGGCTAAACTGAAGACGCAGATTGCGGCCTTGAAGGAATCGTTAGGCGATGATCTTCAACAGCTGCAAATGCAGACAAATTCAACCGAATTAGCAGATAAATTAACGGCTTTGACTGAACAAATTAGTACTAAGAATGCAGAAATTAATGAACTTCAGAGTCAAGTTGCTCAGTTGCAAGTGCAGTTAGACAATTTAGCTGATTCTACTGCGGTGTTTAAGGCTAAGCAGGATCTGGCTAATACAGAAACCAATTTTGTCCAGAGCAGTAAAGAATACTTGGCTAACTTGTTTGCGGCAAGGTGGATCAGTCGCTCGCTTGACTTGGCATCTAATGAACGGTTCCCCAAGATGCTTAAGGCGGCTCAGGAATACTTAGCTTTGCTAACGGGCGGCAGATATGTTGGGATTAATTTAGATAAGAAGCTAACAGTAGTCAGAAGTGATGGTAAAAAGCGCGAAGTAAAATACTTGTCACGGGGGACTGCTGAGCAATTATACTTTGCCTTGAAGTTAGCTTTTATTGAGCAGATCAAGGATGAAATTAATTTGCCAATCTTGATTGATGATTCGTTTGTAAACTTTGATGATCAGCGAGTCAGCTATATCGATCAGTTATTGCAAAAGATTAGCGAAAACAATCAAGTTTTAATTTTCACAGCTCAAAAGAATTTAGTTGATCAGCTTGGGATTGAGCCATTAACTTTTACGAAAGGAACACAGGATGCTTAAGAGATTGTTAGATTACAACGATGGAGAAGAAATGGACATTGTTGTTTTGATTAAAAACTCACAGTTGCGTCATAATAAAAAGAATAAGTTGTTTTTAGCGATGCAATTCAGTGATGGCTCGGGCGAGATTCGCGGTAATTACTGGGATGCTAACAATCAAGATGCAGCAACTTTTTCAACTGGGACAATCGTTGAGTTGAATGGCAAAAGAGAAGAATATCAGGGTCGCCCCCAGATTAGGATCTATTCTCTGCGCGTGGTCGGTTCACAAGAAGGCTATGAATTAGATCAATTTATTAAATCAGCGCCGGAACCAGTTAATGAGATGGAAGCTGAAATTAATAAATTTGTGATGCAGATTGATAATCCTACCTGGACAAAAATTGTGAAGTATTTACTTCAAAAATGGCATGATCGTTTTTATGATCATCCTGCTGGTAAAAGCAACCACCATGCGGTCCGCGGAGGTTTAGCTTTTCATACTTTATCGATGCTTAAGGATGCCAAAGGTTTGGCTGATAATTATGAGCAAGTGAATAGATCGCTACTTTATGCGGGATGCATTTTGCATGATATGGGAAAAGTACTGGAACTTTCAGGTCCTGCCGCAACTCAATACACGACTGAAGGCAATTTGGTTGGGCATCTGGTTTTAATTGATGAACAAATTATGCTGGCCGCTCAGGATATGAAGATGAATCTGGAGTCGGAAGATTTACTCTTATTGCGGCATATGGTGCTTAGTCACCATGGCCGCTTTGAATATGGTTCACCCAAATTGCCGGCATTGCTAGAAGCGGAATTATTGCACCGAATTGATGATTTAGATGCTGCAGTTTATGCAGTAACGAATGCCCTGCAGCATACGCCTAAAGGCGAGTTCACCGAGCCACTACTGAGTCAAGATGGCAAGCGATATTATCGACCGATGCACGATTCAGCGCTAGATAACGCAAAACATTTAGAATAAGAAATAAGCATCACTGCAGTTGATTTGCAGGGATGCTTATTTTGTTTTGGTGAAAAATTGTGTCAATAATTTTTTGAACAAAGTTATTGACAAATTAGCTGAAGAATAATAACATGTTTATACAATTGAAAAGCAGAGATGTTTTTGGATAGATTAGAGACTTGTCTCCTTTCTATTTTTTTATTGATAAAAAGTTCAAGAGGTATACATTGATTTCCTCTTGGACTTTTTTGATGCATTGAATTGCTAAAGATGTTATAAAAATTAGGGGAGAGAATAAAAATGAAAGCATCAAAAAAATTAATTTTAGTATCGGCAGCTATGATAATGTTGACTGTACCTGTTTTAGCAAATAATCATTTGTCTAATCCAGTTGCTGCCGCAAGTCAAGATAATACACAAACTACTAAATTAACGTTCTATATTAACCACAATGCCTATGTTTACAATCATCAAGGTAAGCGTACCAAGAGCAAGATTAAGAAGGGAAAGTTGCTAAAGGTGACTATATTGAAGCCTAAGGCAATTACTAACCCAAATCAAAGCAGGTATTTCTTCAATAATGTATTAGCTGGCAAGTATTTTTCGTTACCGACAGTAAGCATCAAGAAGACAGACTTTGTTAATATTGGCAAAAATAAATATATTAAGCCAGGCAACATTGGTAGAATCTCGCCAGGAAAATATCAATATGCGGATCTGTCAACTAAGGAAATCAAGGTAATTACCAAAAAGACTGCTCCAGTAACTAATCAAGTAGGGATGCCAATTGCTGCTCCAATTAAGAAGGGAACTAAGCTTACAGTTGATCAGAATTATTACAATAATGTTGATGGCGCTGATGACTATCTAAGTAATCTCGAGTATTATCGTATTAAAGGTACTAACAAGTGGGTTAATTTACCTGATATCAAGAAATTAACCCGAATTATGCCAAATAATTTTGTAATAGCGCCTGTTATGGTTAATTATGTAACTGCTGGCAAGTCAGCATATCTTTACAATATTAATGGCGAAATCGTTGACAAGAGTTATTTATTGATTCCAGATATTAATGTTGGCGTTGATCGAGCTCTTTATATTTGGAACAAGCAAACTAAACAAGCTGATCTATATTATCATCTTACGGCTAACAAAAAATTGGTCTGGGTTCCAGCTCTTGATGGAACAGGCAAGACTGGTACTACGATTACCAGCAACGGCTCATATGCTCACCAAACTAAAGATACAGCAAATACTTTTGTTAAAGCTAGTGATGTGACAAGTCAAAATCCAGTTGCATTAAGAGTTGATAATACACCGAGCGAAGCACAAGCAGATGCAAGTCAGGCCACTGCTAGTGACTATGGTGAGTTGCAAGCCTTAGTTGATCGAGCAGGTCAAATTAAAAAATCGACTTTATATCGTTTGACTGAAAAAGCACAGCAAGAAAGATATGATTTGGCCGTTGATAACGCACAAAAGTTATTGACTAACAAGAATACTTCTATTGCGGCAGTTAAGCAGGCTAGTTGGCAAATTAAATACGATCAAAGTAAATTAGACGGACAAAAAGTTTGGGTTAAAAAGATGAATAAACTAACTAAGGCAGAAAAGTCTTGGGTAGTTTCATTGGCTAATTGTGATATCCATGGTGATTTACAAAAAGAATATGCTGGCTTTTATAAAGGTAAAATTGCGGTAGTGACTTATAATAAAAAGACTTTCAAGAGTGAACTTGTACGCTACTTGAAGTTGTCTGATTATGCTACTGATAAATAAAATTAAAGAGCTCAAGAATGCTTTAATGATGAAGCATCTTGAGCCTTTTGATTTTTAGTAAAAAAATATCCAAGACCGAAATCTTGGATACTCATTGGAGCTGGAACTGTGCTTGATGAGGCAACTGCTAGAATGGCGATTGTTTCAGGAGCTAGATTCGTTGTTAGCCCATCTTTTAACGAAAATACTGCTAAGGAATGCAATCTGTATGCGGTTCCTTACATGCCCGGTTGCTTTAGTCCAACGGAAATTCAATCTGCTTTAACTTATGGTGCTGACGTGGTCAAAATCTTCCCAGGTTCAATTGCTGGTAAAGGCATTATTTCTGAAATTCATGGACCTTTCCCATATGTTAATGTAATGCCAAGTGGTGGTGTATCATTAGGAAATATGCATGAATGGTTTGCTAGTGGTGCCTATGTTGTTGGTGTAGGTGGCGGATTAGTTGGACCTGCTAAAAATGATGATTATAAAGCTGTATTGCATAATGCTCAAGCTTTTCATAATGAATTTCAAAGTATTATTTATGCCAACTCAGCTGTTACTAGGAAGGTGCCAGTGAAGGCATAGTTTTTTTTGGGGGGGAATATGACGCCCCTATTTAAAAAATAAATTAATGAAATAAAAAAAACGTCGAATCCATTCAGATTCGGCGTTTTTGATTAACTAAATATATTTGTTACTTAGTAGTTGAAACGTATGATGATAATACATCCTTCAAGTCGCTATCCTTGATTGAAACGTCAGCCTTCTTCAAAACAGTAGCAATAACGTCTTTCATAGTAGCTTGGTCTTGAGCCATTGATGCGTAAATTTGATCATCAATAGCCTTCTTGTGGTCAGCAAACTTACCCTTAGCTGGGTGGCTGATCATCTTGATTACGTGGTAACCAGATTGTGACTTAACTGGAGTTGAAGTAACTTCACCAGTCTTAAGCTTGAATGCTGCAGTCTTGAATGAGCTGTCTAAAGTAGTGTCAGTTGAGTCGAATGATGGCAACTTACCAGCCTTGTTCTTAGTAGCAGTATCAAGTGAGTACTTCTTAGCTAAAACCTTGAAGCTCTTGCCATCTTTCAATTGCTTGATGATGCTTTGAGCAGTTGACTTCTTAGCAACCAAGATGTGTTGAACAGTTACCTTAGGTTGGTAGCTCTTCCAAGCTTGTTGTTCTTGCTTCTTAGTAACTTTCTTAATGTGCTTTAATGCTTCTTCAGAAAGAAGGTTGGTCTTTAAGTTTTGTTTGAAGCTTGAAGCAGTCATACCGTTTTGTTGTAAAACAGCACTAAATTGTGAGCCGTATTGCTTCTTGTAGTTGTTGTATTGCTTGTCGACTTTCTTTTGAGATACGTACTTGCCGTATTGTTGTTCCAAAGCGCGGTTGATGATCATGTTAGCCAAAGTTGACTTACCAGCTTGTGACTTCTTCATTTCATCATAGTATTGTTCTTGAGTAATCTTGCCACCCTTGTATGAAGCAACAGTAGCTTTAGTGCCGCTATTAGAACAAGCAGCAGTTGATAATGCAACGCCAGCTACAGCTACGACTGCAGCAATTTTTTTCATATAACTCTTCATAAAAATAATATCTCCACATCCTTAAATAAGTAACTGTTCATTAATATACCATAAAAAAGGGCGTTTCGTTTTCAAATTACGAATTTTCACAGAAAAATCAAATTTTCTTTATTTTTTCTTAGTTCTTTGTGTCTTGTGAGTTAGTATCTGGCACGATGTTTTCCAAATCTTGGTTCAATTTATCGCTCTTTTTTTCTATGCGGTTAACGATAGGTTGAATATGGTCGGAATAATGTTCAACACTATCATTAATATCACTAATTGTACGTTCAGCTGTTGGCATTTGTTCATTTAATTCTTGACTAGCCTTTTTAGCTTTTTGCAAGGCAGAATTAAAGCGTTGGCTTTCATGTTTAATTGCTTCGAACTCATCTTTTAATGGCTTGCCTGGGCGATTACCATTGCTATCTTTCATACAGGAAAAAACTAGCCCAGCTGTTGCACCAAAAACTGTGCCTAATAAGAAATGTTTCATTTTTAACCTCTAAAATTGTGCCTTAATTTTGTTAGCAACTTCGTTGTATTTAGCTTCGTTGTATTTGTCAGCGTTGTTGCGGGTCATCAGCTTCAAGCCGTCGCCTTCAAAACGAGGAATGAAGTGAATGTGTGAGTGCATAACTACTTGATTTGCGGCCTTACCATTATTAGTAGTAATGTTCATTGCAGTAACATTAGGGAAGGCTGCCTTAATTGCATTAGCAATTTCAGGAATATATTGTAAATAGCGTTGTGCGTCTTCCTTGGTGTAGTCAAACAAGTTAACGATGTGCTTTTTTGGCACCATTAAGGTGTGGCCTGGGTTAACTTGAGAAATATCTAAGAAGGCCTTAACATCGTCATTTTCAAAAACGGTATAGCTAGGAATTTCACCGCGGATAATTTTGCAGAATAAACAATCTTTGTCTAAATTTTCCATAATAAAACCTCATATCCTTGTACTTTAGTTTACTATTAAATCCATGCTATCATAATAAAGGTATAAATTCAGTAAAGAAAGATAGGAAAAATGACATTAAAAATTGAACATTTAACGGGAGGCTACACGGGTGTCCCGGTTATTAAAGATATTAATTTGGAAATTAAGCCGGGTGAGGCACTAGGCTTGATTGGGCTAAACGGCGCGGGGAAGTCAACTACGATTAAACATATTTTGGGTTTACTTCGCCCGCAAAAGGGTAAGATCAGCTTGAACGATGTTGTATTGACGCAGCAACCAACTAAGTTTAAGCGTGAAGTAGCTTATATTCCAGAAACACCGATTTTGTATCCGGAATTGACTTTAAAGGAACATTTGGAGCTAACCATGTTGAGTTACCACTTGGATGAAAATAAAGCATGGGAACGCGCACATGAGCTGCTTAAGATGTTCAGACTTGATGACAAGCTAGAATGGCTGCCGATTCACTTCTCCAAGGGGATGCGGCAAAAAGTAATGATCGTTTCTGCCTTTTTAGCAGATACTAGTTTGCTTGTAATTGATGAACCATTTACTGGCCTTGATCCTTTGGCAGTTGCTAACTTAATCGATTTAATAAAAAAAGCAATTGCTGACAAAAAGATGGTCTTAATGACTACTCACGTTTTAGCTGATGCACAGCAAGCGATTTCGAATTATGCTGTGTTAAACCGCGGCACGATCGAAGTTGTGGGGAGTTTGCAAGAAATTCGTCAGCACTATGGCCTTAAGCCAGATGATCCTTTTGACAAGTTATACCTTGCTTTGAATAGAGAGGATAATGGCAATGCGTGAGTTAGCGAATAGAAGGTTGAGCGAGAATCTTAAACAATCAGTAAAATATTTGACGCTGGTGTTTAATGACTTCTTTATTTTAGCGTTGATCTTTTTGTTTGGGGCGCTGATGTTCTGGTATGCCCAAGCTATGCGCGTAATTCCCAATAATCTGTGGTTCTATAAGCCACTTGTCGGCTTTATCATGTGGTTGCCATTATTAGCTGGTCGATTAGTTACCTTATTAAAAGAGGCCGACATGCAATTTCTGTTTACGCAAGATGAACAAATGGGTGAATATCTGAAGCCGATGATTCGTTACAGTATGGTGCTGCCAACAATTCTGATTGTTTTGCTTGGCGGAATTCTGTTTCCGTTTGCGACGGTAAAAGCTGGAATCCCAGTTTGGTCATATGTAATCCTGATTATCAGCACTGTTTTATTAAAATTGTGTATGTTGCTGATTGAAAAAGAGAGTTTGTACTTCTACTACAATTATCCGCAATGGATATTATTAGTGATAACTCTGGCAGCTTTGTTGATTGGCTCACTAGGATCATTTATTTATCCAATTGAAGTTGTAGTATTAATGGTAATTACACATTTTGGTACTAAAAAAGAAAAGGGCGTCTTTAACTGGCGCTATGCGATTAAAACTGAACAAGCTAGAAAAGATCGCGTTTATTCAATCTTCAGTATGTTTACCGATGTGGCAGAAAAGCAAGTTACAATCAAACGCAGAAGATACCTCGACTTTCTTTTACCAAAATCATTGGCTAAGGAAAATCCTAATTTGTTCTTGTATCGGAGATCACTTTTGCGTAATCCAGAATACTTGAACTTATTAGTCAGAATGACTGTCTTTGCAATCTTGGTATCGTGGTTAGTGCAAGATTGGCGTTGGGCACTAGGCCTTTCATGCTTGGTAATCTTTTTAACGGTCTATCAATTATTGCCAATGGCAACAGAGTTTGACCGCAACTTCATGTACCGCGTTTACCCAATTGAACGGCAAAATCGTGGCAGGGACTTGGTAAAGGTGTTGACAATGGGCTTGTTTATTCAATGGCTCTTGATTAGTGTCTGCTGGTTAATTGTGCTACCAATTAATGTTAACTTGTTTGAAGCGATGGCAATTTTACTTGGTTTCACTATGATTGTAACTGCCACTTACTTGCCAGGCAGAGTTAAAAAAATGAATCAAAAAAATTTTGGAATTAGATAGGAATAGAGAATGAGATTAAGAAATAAACCTTGGGCTGTTAAGCTTGTAAACGACCATCCAGAAAGTGTTTTGCAAAATCCTGATCCTGAAAAAAAGATCGACTGGACTGAACGATTTGGTAATGATCATCCCATCGAAATTGAAGTAGGTTCTGGTAAGGGACATTTCATTACTACGTTAGCTGAACAAAATCCTGATAAAAATTATGTCGCATTAGAATTGCAAACTACGGCTGCGGGGATTATCTTGCGAACAAAGTTGGAAAAGGGCTTGGATAATTTACAAATCTTACGCGGGGATGCGGCTGACATCAACTGCTTCTTTCCAGCAAATAGCACCAATGTTATCTACTTGAATTTTAGCGATCCATGGCCAAAGACTCGTCATGAAAAGCGTCGTTTGACTTACAAGAGTTTTTTGAGCAAGTATGAACAAGTTCTGAAGCCAGAAGGACATATTGAATTTAAAACCGACAATGCGGGCTTGTATGCTTACTCTGTTCAGAGCTTGAATAATTATGGAATGAAGTTTGATTTTGTTTCAGTTGATCTTCATCATGAAAAGCCAGAGATTGTGGAAAAGAATATTGAAACAGAATACGAGCATAAATTTGCAGCTAAGGGTAATCCAATTTATGCTTTGCACGCTCATTTTGAGGATGAATAGTTTGAAGCGTCTAGAGTTACAGCAGATAAACTCTAGGCGTTTTTTTAATGCTTTATTGGATAAAATCTTGCTACTAGCTCATCGCTTTAGTTATTTTGTTTTAGAATAGAACTGTAAGATTTCAGATTATTGGAGGGAAAATTATGGAAGATAAACCTTATTATGAACAAGAATATCACGAACCTAAAACTGATATTCCTAGACCAACTTTTGGACAAGCATTCAAACTTTTGTTTACTGCACCATTTAAGTGGAATGCACGTAGTACTCGTCGTGGATTTTGGTATGCCTATGTTTGGGCAATTATTTTGCTAGTCATTTTAGCAGCATGTTCAGCTACGGCATATTCAATTGATGGCATTGCTTATTAAAGTAATGAATTCTTCTTATTAACGCACGTTTCAACTGGTACACTTATTATTCAAATAATTATCTATCTACTGATTATTTGGATCTTATTAGGCTTACTTGGCTTTACCATAAGAAGATTGCATGATACTGACCACACCGGTTGGTGGTACTGGATCTCGGTTATTCCATTTGGGTATTTGTTTTTACTTTACTTCATGGTTTTGCCAACTGTTGAAAAACCAGTTCGTTGGGGCAGTTATCTATTTAAAGAAAAGAAATAATTGTAAGATTCAATTTCTAGCTTTTTAGTTAAAGAATGGTTATAATAATATCGACTTATAAAAAGTAAGAAATACATGAGGTATGAAAAATGGAAAAGATTAAAGAATTAACTGAAGATCAATTAAAGGAAATTACTAAAGAAGGACGTACTGTGCTTGAATTCTCAGCTGATTGGTGCCCAGACTGCAAGTTTCTTGCTCCATTTATGCCTGAAATTGAAAAAGATTTTTCTGATGCAAAATTCTACGAAATTGACCGCGACGGTTCAATTGACATAGCAAAAAAATTAATGATTATGGGAATTCCTTCATTTGTTGTCTACCAAGATGGCAAAGAAATTGGTAGACTAGTAAATAAGGACCGTAAAACTAAAGATGAAGTGGAAAACTTTTTACGATCACTTGACTAATAGAGGAGAATAAAAAAGCATGATTACTAGTACTAATAAAGAAGCTTATCCTAACACTTTGATCGTTATCTTAGGTCACGATGAAGGCCGTAGCTCATTTGAGGAAAAAGAAGACGTTACTCGCGTAACTAACGATGAAGGCAAGACCATTGGTTACAACTTCTTCAACGTTGATAAGTTAGTTGACTTTGATAAGTTACCAAATGGTCCAGTTAAGTTGTCAGACGATGAGCTTGTTGCACTGAACAAGAAGCTTGATGAAGTTGGTTTTACTGACAAGTTAGCATATGGCAAGCCAACTTTAGTTTATGGCTACGTTAAGACTTGTGAACCACACCCTGATTCAGATCACTTGCACGTAACTACTGTTGAGGTTGCTGATGGTGAAGAACACCAAATCGTTTGTGGTGCACCAAATATCGCTCAAGGTCAAAAAGTAGTTGTTGCACTTCCAGGTACTTTAATGCCAAATGGTGCACAAATTTGGCCAGGTGAATTGCGCGGTGTTGATTCATACGGCATGATTTGTTCAGCTCGTGAATTAGGTTTGCCACACGCACCACAAAAGCGCGGGATCATGGTTGTTCCTGATAGCTTCGAAGTTGGTGCAGAATTTGAACCAACTAAGTGTGATGAACTGATCGCTAGTGGTGAAATTACTTTATAATTTGAATAAAGCAAAAATAAAAAGTTGACCAGTTGGTGCAAAAAAGCTAATTGATCAACTTTTTTATTTTGTCTAAGAAAAGCCACCAGTTTCACCTTTTAAGGAGCTAGTGAACCGATTTTGTGGGAAATAGTTTTACCCGTAAGATCTTTAATGATCAAATGATCGACAGTATTAACATAATTGTCGTTTTCATCATAGATTTCTTTTGATTTTAAAAATTTTAGCATAAGAAAAATGGTAAAATAGTTAACGAATAAAAACGTTAAAAATTCGAGGGTAAATAAATGTTAGACAAGAATAAGCAAATTTGGTTCATTGGTATTAAGGGTACAGGTATGGCATCCCTTGCCTTGCTTTTACATGACTTAGGCTATGATGTAGCAGGTAGTGACATTGAAAAATATACCTTTACGCAAGTGCCACTTGAAAATGTGGGCATTGATGTTAAAAACTTTAACCCGGATAACATCAAGAGCAATGATGAACAAGTAATTGTTAAAGGGAATGCTTTTAAAGAAGACAATCCAGAAGTTAAAGCTTGCCTTAAAAAGGGTGTTAAGTGGCAATCATATCCAGATACTGTTGAAGAAATTGTGCAAATGCATACTTCAATTGGTATTTCAGGTACTCACGGCAAGACCTCAACTACCAGTCTTTTATCACACGTCTTAGGTGAAGTTGCCCCAACTTCATACTTAATCGGTGATGGTCGCGGCAAGGGCGTGGCAAATTCACGTTTCTTTGTTTATGAAGCTGATGAATATCGTCGTCACTTTTTGGCATATCACCCAGATTACCAAATCATGACTAACATTGACTTTGACCACCCAGATTACTTCAAGGATCAAGCCGATTACACTAGTGCTTTTCAATCAGCAGCTGATCAAACTAAGAAGGCGCTCTTTGTTTGGGGTGACGACAAACGTTTGCAAAGTTTGAAGACTGACATTCCTAAGTACACTTATGGCTTCAAGGATACCGATGACTTCCAAGCAGTTGACATTAAGAAGTCCACTACTGGTTCTAAGTTCCATGTTTTAGCACATGGTAAAGATTTAGGTGAATTTGAAATTCACTTATTTGGTGATCACAGCATCTTGAACTCAACTGCTGTTATTGCGGTTGCTTACACTGAAAAAGTGCCGATGGATGACATTCGTGAAGGGATGTTGACCTTTAAGGGTGCTAAGCGGAGATTTAGTGAAAAAGACTTTGGCGATATTGCTGTTATCGATGATTATGCTCACCACCCAACCGAAATGCGAGCAACTATTCAAGCTGCTCGTCAAAAGTTCCCAGATAAAAAGTTAGTCGTAGTCTTCCAACCACATACTTTCTCAAGAACCAAGAAGTATCAAAAAGACTTCGAAGAAATTTTGCGCGATGTAGATAAAGCATACGTTACTCCAATTTATGCTTCAGCTCGTGAAGCTAACGGTGATATTTCAAGCGAAGACTTAGTTAAGAATATTCCTGGCTCAGAAGTAATTGACTTAGACAATATTGCTGACTTGACTAAGAATAAGAATTCAGTCATTGTCTTTATGGGTGCCGGCGATATTCCTAAGTATGAAGATGCTTTTGAAAAGTTGCTTTAATTGAAAGATAAGCATGAAAAAAACTGTTCTCAATAAGAGAGCAGTTTTTATTTTGGCTAATCTTTGATTTTATCCTTGAGATCCAGGCTCTTTTCATAAATAAAGTAACCGATGATGCAGGTGATGATATCACTGGCTGCTTGAGCCCAAACGATACCGTGGTAGCCAAATGTGACTTTTAGAATTTCTAATGCGATAAAGTAGACAACGCCTTGACGAGTAATTGCCATGATGAAGGCAGCCCAAGCATTACCAACTGATTGGAAGACGGTAGTGTAAACTAAAATGATACCAACGATTGGTGTAGTAATGATGGTCGCAATTAACATGTAACTGCCGGCATTAACGATGTCCGGTTGATTCATAAATAAAGCAGTAACTGGACGAGCAAATAAAATTAATAATCCGCCTGAAATTACAGCATAAACAACTTGCACAAGAATATCGAAGTTTAGAATTTTCTTTAATCGTTTCCAGTTTTTAGCACCATAGTTGTAACCAATTAAAGGTTGTGAACCAAAGGCAAAACCAACGATTACCAAAATAACGATACTGTAAATCTTTTGGGTGATTCCCATTGCGGCAACTTTGTTTGCACCGTATATAGCTAAAGATGAGTTAAGAAGTGCCATGCCAAAGCTTTGAGCGAAGTTGGTGATTGAACCGGGGATGCCGATTGCTACGATATCTTTGATTGTTTTGCCGCTAATTTTACTATATTTTAGCTTTAATTTGATGTAGTCAGTTTTGTATAAAACGTAGTAAATGAGAATAGCATCAGTGACTAGATAACCTGTAACGTTGGCAATCCCAACACCGATTGCACCCATTTTGAAAACAAACAAGAAAATAGGATCAAGGATGATAGCTAAAATGGTTCCCGTCATTGTAGCAACCATTGCTTGGGTAGCTAAACCTTCTGTTCTGATTAAGTTCTGCGGAATGATTGAGAAGATAATTGGCGCAGCGCCAATTGATATTACACGATAAAAATCGGCAGCATCTTGATAGGTGGCAGCTTTTGCTCCTAAAAGATGAAGGATCGGATTTTCCAAAATTAGTAAAATGGCTGTTAGTATTAAACCAGTAACAAATCCACCGATCATACAAAAACTGCTTATACGTTTACTTAATTGATAATTTCTTTCACCGAATAGCCGTGAAATTAGTGAAGATCCACCGAGCCCAAAAATGTCAGAAACAGCGATTAAAAAAGTAAAAAGTGGAGCACCAATCGTAATTCCTGCTACTAGATTTGTATCACCCGTTTTGGCAACAAACATCGTGTCTGCCAAGTTGTAGATCATGGTAGTGATCATCCCTAAGACGACCGGTAATGCTAGCTTAAAGTAGACCTTTTTAATCGGCGCTTTAGCAAATAATTCATCCATAAATTTTCCCCCACATTGAAAAAAGCGACCTAGAAAGATACTTTGAGGTAAACCTCACTATTCTAGGTCGCTACGTTATATCATTTATTTAATTTTAGCATATTGTGTTAATTTGCGAGGTGATTATCTAAATTAAAGTTACCTTGAAATTCATCAGTAGTGCTTTCTTGATCCATACCATATTCGGCATCGTCGCCCCAGTAAATGTATTGTGCGTTTTTACCTTTGGTGCCAGCAATTCTGAAGTAAAGGCCAGCTTCATCACCTTCACCAGTGGTCTTGGTGGCATCTACCTTAACTTTTTGACCAATCTTGAGCAACTTGCTGGTTGACTTAAGCTTATTATTCAAAACATGGATTTTGTTTAAAATAGTGGCGGTAGTAGTACCAGAAGCTTGGTAAAGGGTGTTGCCGTTGACAAAGCCAACATTTGAAGCATAGATATAAGCGCCATTACCTAAGGCGTAGAATGGCTTACCCTTGATAGTGGTTGTGTTCAAACTTCTCTTTTTAGACCCGCTAAGATTTGAGAAGTAGTAAAATACGTCATTCTTAGTTGTGGCGTGGGTTTTAGCTGGTGTTTTAACTAACATATATTTAGGGATGAGTGACAAACCATTGAAAGTAGTGCGGTGACCGTTTTTATCATAAATGCGAGAGTTGGAACTCAAGATTAAAACATTTTGTCCATCCATTGAGCTAACATTCAAAGATTTGATGTAGCGTTTTTTACTGATGTTAACGTAAGAAGCGGTAGTGTAGTGGTAGTTCTTAGAAGTTTTTGCATCTACTTTTTTACCTTGGATCAGGATAGGCTTGCCATAATATTTAAAACTTGAGCCTGATTTAATCGTTGAAGCAACAGTCATCTTCTTGCCATTGACTTTTTGGGTAGTGGTAGTGGCATTGCCTTTGCTGTTGAAGACTTGAACTGTGCCGTTAAAGGATTTCTTGAGAGTAACTTTACCTTTTTGTGATTGCGTAGCCGCTTGAACTGTGTGAACAGGTTGATTGATAATAGCAGCTGCTGGTGCAACACTGATTAATAAAGCTGCTGCGATAGTTGCTAATTTTTTAGTAGTCATATTTTGTCTCCTTTGTAATAATCCCTTAAGTTGATTTTAGCACTTATGAGACTATAAAAATAACCTCGAAACTCAAACGTTTTCGGGGTTATTTGATTTTATTCACTTAAGTACTTAGGATCAATAAATTTATTGATCACGTTGTTAACCTTCTTTGAATTATTGTACTTGCGGATAATGTTCAAGAAGTCTTGTGCAGTTGCTTGCTTCAAGTAGTAAGTTTGATAGTAATCGTGTAAAGCATCGAAGAACTTGGTTTCACCCATGGCAACCTTTAAAACAGCAGGGAAGTCCATCCCAAGTTCGTAAGCCATGTCTTCAGTGTCAACGCCCTTTGGTGGATTATTAACAGGGTAGTTGATGTAGTTGGCCTTTTGATTCTTATTAATGAATTGGTTAGCATTTTCTTTTAAGATTTTGTTAGCACGCTTGACGTTCTTACGAGTATAGAACTTGCTGTGCATCAGTTTAGCACAGTAGGCCTTACTCTTAGTGTAGGTCAAATCGTAAACGCCATTTTCAAGGAGCTTGGTAAGACCTTCGTCAAGCCAAGGTTCCATGTATTCGTCGCTGCCGACAGTGCCGTAGAACCATTGGTGACCAACTTCGTGAGAAACATCTTCAGTTAATTCATTATATCTATCAGGTGGGTGCTTCTTTTGTAAAAAGCCGCTGGCATCGATCATGATCAAGCCAGGATATTCCATCCCACCGGTATCTTTGCAAAGCAAGCCTTCAGTAATATCGATTTCTTTGTAAGGATATTTGCCGATCTTTTTGGTAAAAATGTGAAAACTGTCTTGGGCAGTCATCAAAGCAAGCTTGTTGTATTGCTTGCTGTTTTTGCTTGCAAGGTAGTAGTCGTTGATTCTTACGCCGTTTGCATAAGCGTGGTCAACCTTGAACTTGTTTGAAGCAGCGATTGCGAACTCACGCATGTTGTTGGCGGTAATTGTAGTTTTGCCATTTTTGGTTGTGCTTTGACCAGAAGCGGCAACTTTGTAGCTCTTTGGTGCGAAGAAGCTAACGTGGAAATTGCTTACAGCACTGTTGCGGTTTTCACCAGCATCGTAGTATGGGTGATAATTCCACTTACCGTTGCGATAATCGCTTAAGTATGGGAAACAGAATGACAGGTTATAAACCTTACCGCCATTGATATTTTGGTAGCCAAAACGATCTTGTCTCTTAGGCACGCCGGTAACTACGTTAACAGTTAAATCAGTAGATTCACCTGTATTTAGACTTTTGTTAACAAATAAATTGCTCTTGTCTTTACCGGTAGTGTAAGAAAGCTTTTGACCATCTGATGAAATGCTTTTAACTGAAGTTGTCGCATTTCTTGTAGCCTTAAAATGCTTGTGGTCGTATTTCAACACGCCGCTAGCAATATTTCTAACCAATAAATTTTTAACAGGTTCATTGCCGTTATTAACAACGTGCATGGTAACTTTTTCTGTTAATTGATTCTTGCAAGTGTTCAACTTCACGGTCATGTTGTAATTTGTTGCCTTGATCGTAGGATCAGCCGCAGCTTGAACTTTTGAGTTGAAGTTAAATAATGCCGCAATGGTTACTGCACTCGACAATAAAAGTGTTGTTCTTCTTTTCATAATTTTCCCTCCAAGAAAAATTTACTCTAATTATTGGAAATTATCGGCATAAAGTAAATCTATTTTTTGATGATAGGATATAATTTATGTATAAGTGAAAATGAATAGATATAAAGAAAGAAGATAAATAAGAATGGTTAAAAGTATTACACCTCATTTGGTTTATCGCTTGAATGGGCTGCACCATGTTGTAGCGCAAGTTGGTGTAGTAAATGGTGATCATGTTTTTGCCTTGCAACTTCTTCACAGTGCACATGATGTGTTGGTTTATAGAAAACATGAAGGTTTAACCAAGAACATCGATTATACTGATCCACACTTAGTAATGATGGGCTTTGGCCACACGCAAACCTGGGTAGCAGCTAATGACAAGGATGAATATTTCGTAGGTGCTAAACCAAATTCAGGCAACTGGACTACTCAAATTGCACGAGTAAAGTACCCAAGACTTTTACCAGAAAGATATACTTCAAATACGCAATTGCCACGTTTGTCTCACTTGAATCGAGCTACGGATGTCCCTTATGATGGTCACAATCATTTGCATCGAGTAGAAGCTTCGGTTTCACCAAATGGCAAATATTTCATGATCGCTGCAATTTGGGATGATGATTCAGGTCACTTCGCCTTATATGATTTGAACGAAGTTAACCAAAAGTTAGATGAGAATGGCACGACTAATACGCCAATTACTGATTTGCATTGCCTTAGTGCTTTTCACATTGATAACTTTGATCATCCAAGCGTGGCACCAAGTGAAGAAGCTCCACAAATGATTGATTCTGTTCAGGGCTACGCCATTGATGATGACAAGAATATTTATATTTCTAACCAATTGTCACCCAAGATTGATCATGCGACTGGTGAAGTTACTACTTGGTCACGTAAGATCGTTAAGTTTCCATGGGGTGAAACTAATCCAGAGAACTGGCAGGTAGCAATGATTGATGGTATTGATTTGCCTGATCGCTACAGTGAAGTAGAAAGTATTCATGTTCAGGTGCCAGATGACATTTATCTAACTGTGGCTTACCACCAAAAATATGTCAAAGATGGTGAGTTTAAGTTAAGAACTTTGGAGAATCAAATTTTCCACATTAGTGATTTAGGCTAAAATTAGATTCTTGAGACTACTGCAAAAGGTAGTCTTTTTATTTTTGTAAAAAAGCTATGCAATTTATATGCAAACGATATATAATAGTGGCAAATAGAAAGGAGAGGGTACCATGGCTGAGAAAACAACTGGACTTTATGTCAGAATGAATCCTGAAAAGAAAGAAAAAGCAGAAGCAATTTTAAAGCAATTAGGTTTGAATTCAGCTACTGCAATTAATATGTTTTATGATCAAATTATTTTACGTAATGGTATTCCTTTTAGAGTTGAGATTCCTAATGCTTGGGCCAACTTGGACTACATGAACAAGTATGAGTATGCTCATCTACTTGATGAAAAGCTTAACCGCTTGGCAGAGCAGACCGATAGTTCACTAGGTGAATTAGCCAAGGGAGTCGATCCCAAGAAGAAGGACGAGTAATTTTTAGTTGAGGTATAAAAATGGGTATTGTTATTACGCTAATCGTTTTAGTTTTAGTTATTGCATATATTTGTTGTGGTTTTAGAATTGTACCCCAAAATAATGAAGGCTTAGTTGAAACGTTGGGTAAATATTCTAAAACTGTTAAGGCTGGCTTTGTCTTTGTTTGGCCATTATTTCAACGAATTCGGAAAGTTCCATTGGCATTGCAACCATTAGAAATTTCAAAGTATTCAATTATTACTAAGGATAATGCAGAGATTACTACTTCCTTGACTCTGAACTACTTAGTTACTGATTCATACCGCTACTTCTACAACAACACCGATTCAGTTGAGTCAATGGTGCAATTAATTCGTGGTCACTTGCGTGACATCATTGGTCGAATGGATTTGAATGCGGCTTTAGGTTCAACTAAGGAAATCAATGATCAATTGTTTACAGCAACTGGAGATCTAACTGATATTTACGGAATTAAGGTTGTCAGAGTAAACGTTGATGAACTTTTACCAAGTCCAGAAATTCAAAGAGCAATGGACAAACAATTGACTGCTGATCGTGAGAAGACCGCTGCTATTGCCAAAGCTGAAGGTGAAGCAAGAACGATTGAAATGACCACTAAGGCCAAGAATGATGCTTTGGTTGCAACTGCTAAGGCAAATGCTGAAGCTGTTAAAACACAAGCCGATGCTGATGCATACCGTGTACAAAAGATGCAGGATGCTTTAGCTAAAGCTGGGGAAGGCTACTTCAGAAATCAAAGCTTAGACAGCTTCAATCAATTAGCACAAGGTCCGAACAACTTGATTGTTGTTGGAAAAGATGAGATGACAGATTTAGGAAAGGTTCCAGCTTTAAAGAAAGTATGGGATGAATCTGGCAGTCAGGATGACGCTGAATAATATGGAAAAGCACTTACGTGCTTTTTTGTTTTGATTACTGATTGATAAAATCCTTTTTTGACAAAGAATTTAATTAAATTTTTGAGTAAAAATCGTAATTAACAGAGATTCACTATTTTACTAAAACAACATGCTGAAAGATTAGTATGAAAACTGGTAAAATAGATAAGTAAAAGAATAGATCTATTTATTAAAGGGAGATAAAATGGCTGATAAAAAATTACTTCTAATCGATGGTAACTCCGTAGCTTTTAGAGCCTTCTATGCACTTTACCGCCAACTAGAATCATTCAAGAGCCCAGATGGTTTGCATACTAATGCCATTTATGCTTTTAAAAATATGCTCGATGTACTCTTAAAAGATGTTGATCCGACTCATGTGTTGGTTGCTTTTGATGCGGGCAAAGTAACTTTTAGAACTAAAATGTACGGTGACTACAAGGGTGGTCGGGCTAAGACGCCAGAAGAGTTGTTAGAACAAATGCCGTATATTCAAGAGATGCTACATGATCTTGGTATTAAGACTTATGAATTAAAAGATTATGAAGCCGATGATATTATTGGTACTTTTGCTACTAAGGGTGAAGAAAATGGCTTTACTACGACAATTGTAACTGGAGACCGTGACTTAACCCAACTTGCTTCAGACAAAACGACTGTTGAAGTAACTAAGTCTGGTGTGTCACAGCTTGAGGCTTATACTCCTGAACATATGAAGGAAGTAAATGGTGTAACGCCAACTGAATTCATTGATATGAAGGCTTTAATGGGAGATTCATCGGATAATTATCCAGGCGTTGAGGGGATTGGTCCTAAAACAGCTTCTAACTTGATCCAAAAATATCATACAGTTGAAAATCTGTATGATCATATTGATGACTTGAAAGCTTCAAAACGAAAAGAACGTTTGATTCGCGATAAAAATAATGCTATTTTAGGCAAAAAACTGGCTACAATTGATCGTCATTCTCCAGTTACAATCGATATTGATGATGTTAAGCGTCAACCAATTGATTATGAAAAATTACGCCAATTCTATGAAAAGATGAATTTCCGTAAGTTCTTGGCAGAACTGAATGCTAGCGGTCAAGGCCAAGATGCAACTGAAGTAGAAAAAGTTGAATACACAGTTCTTGATGACCAAAATGTCAAGGAAATCAAAGCTAATGCAGATGACCAAATTGAATTTTATCTTGCTATGCTAGGTGCTAACTATCACCTTGCTCCATTTGTCGGTTTTGCTTTAAAAATCAATGATCAAATTTACGTTTCACGAGATGTTGAACTTTTACAAGAGACTAATTTGCGACATTTATTAGAAGATGAGCAAATTAAGAAAAATGTCTTTGATTTAAAGCGGACAATGGTTGGCTTACATCGATTAGGTATCCATGTTCACGGTCAAGATTATGATATGTTGTTAGCTTCATATTTGATCAATAATGAAAATAATTCCAATGACCTAGGTGAAATTGCTCACTTGTATGGTGATTATTCAGTTAAAACCGATATAGAAATCTATGGAAAAGGCAAAAGTGAGCATGTTCCTGATGACGATGAAGAACTATTTAATCATTTGGCTTCAAAGGTTAATGCTATCGAAAACTTGAAGCAGCCACTACTTGAGAAGCTTAAGGAACACGAACAAGATGACTTGTTTGATACAATCGAAATTCCGACTGCTCGTGTATTAGCCCGGATGGAAATCAACGGAATGAAAGTGGAGGCAAGTACTCTGCTCGAACTGCAAAATGAATTTGCTGTTCGGTTAAAAGAGCTGGAGGATAAGATCTATCAACAAGCAGGCGAGCGCTTTAACTTGAATTCACCTAAGCAATTAGGCCATATTTTGTTTGAAAAGCTTAACTTGCCAGTAATTAAGAAGACTAAAACAGGTTATTCAACTTCTGTTGAAGTGCTGGATCAGTTAAAGACACAAAGTCCAATTGTTAGTGAAATTTTGGATTACCGTCAAATTGCTAAGATTCAATCAACCTATGTTAAAGGCTTGCTTGATGTAATTCAGCCTGATGGACGAGTACATACACGTTATTTGCAAACCTTAACAGCAACTGGACGTTTGTCTAGTGTGGATCCTAATTTACAAAATATTCCTACTCGAACTGAGGAAGGAAAGCAAATCAGGAAGGCCTTTGTGCCAACAGAGCCGGATGGCTATATCTTTTCTTGCGATTATTCGCAGGTTGAGTTGCGGGTATTAGCACATGTTTCCGGTGATCAGAATATGCAAGAAGCCTTTAAGACAGGCTATGATATTCACTCACATACAGCAATGAGAATTTTTCATTTAGATTCACCGGATGAAGTAACGCCATTGATGAGGCGTCATGCTAAAGCCGTTAACTTCGGTATTGTTTATGGTATTTCTGATTATGGTTTATCAAAGAATTTAGGTATTTCTAGAAAACGTGCTCAAGAGTTTATTGACAATTACTTTGAACAATATCCACAAATTCGTGAATATATGGATAAGGCTGTGCAAACGGCTCGTGAAAAGGGCTATGCAGAAACAATTATGCACAGAAGACGCTACTTGCCTGATATTCATGCTAAGAAATTTACAGTTCGTTCTTTTGCTGAAAGAACTGCGATTAACTCGCCTATTCAAGGATCAGCGGCCGATATTATCAAGATTGCTATGATCAATATGCAAAAGAAGCTAGATGAACTACATTTGAAGACCAAGATGGTCGTTCAAGTACATGACGAATTGATTTTTGATGTGCCAAAAGATGAATTAGAAACGATTAAGAAGATAGTTCCAGAAGTTATGCAATCGGCAGTGAAGCTTGATGTGCCATTGATTGCAGATTCTGGTTGGGGTCATAATTGGTATGATGCAAAGTAGGTGATTTAATGCCAGAAATGCCTGAAGTCGAGACGGTGCGACGGACTTTAACTCCGCTAATCGTTGGAAAAACGATTAAAAAAGTAGTACTTTGGTATCCCAAAATTGTGGCAACAGACCATGAAAAATTTATCAAAGAATTACCAGGTAAAAAGGTCTTAAAGATTGATCGCTATGCTAAATATTTACTGATACGCCTAAGTGATAATTTAACTATTGTGTCACATTTACGCATGGAGGGAAAATATCATTTAACCACTTCCGATGCGCCTAAGGATAAGCATGACCACGTAGAGTTTATTTTTACTGATCACACTGCCTTGCGTTATAATGACGTGCGTAAGTTTGGCCGCATGCAGCTGATTTTAACAGGTACTGAGCGCCAAGTGACGGGGATTGGCAAACTGGGCCCTGAGCCTAATAGCATAGAATTTTCGTCAGATTATTTTATCAAGGCCTTGAGCCGTAAGAAGAAAAATATTAAAAATGTCTTGCTTGATCAAACAACCGTTGCAGGTTTAGGTAATATCTATGTTGATGAGACACTGTGGCAGAGTGGAATTCATCCTTTGAGTGCCGCAAATAAAATTCCGGCAAAAAAAGCAAAAGAGCTGTGGCAGAATATTAACCAAACTATTAAAATTGCAACAAAAAAGCGTGGGACGACTGTTCATACTTATTTAGATGCCAACGGAAATGTTGGTGGCTATCAAGAAATGCTCAAGGTTTATGGTCATGCAGGTGAACCTTGTGCAAAGTGTGGCACGGAACTAGAAAAGATTAAAGTATCAGGCAGAGGGACAACCTTCTGTCCACATTGTCAGGTGGTTTATTAATGAGCTATGTTTTAGCCTTAACTGGTGGTATTGCAACTGGGAAAAGTACAGCGGACCAGTTTTTTAAAGCAAATAAAATTCCTGTGATCGATGATGATCAGATTGCTCATGATTTGATGGAGCCTGGGCAAGCTTCTTGGCAGGCGATTAAAGATTATTTTGGCTCAGAGTATTTAAATGATGACCAAACGATTAATCGAAAGAAATTAGGGCAATTGGTATTTAAGGATTCGCGGGCTTTAACTAAATTAAATGAGTTAACGCATCCGTTGATTTTTTTGCAAACAAAGAAATTGCTAAATCAATATCAAGCTCAACCAATAGTTATTCTTGATGTCCCACTTTATTTTGAGTCAGGGATGGATAAGAAAGATATAGCTGACGGTGTTTTAGTGATTACTTTGCCTGAGAAAATGCAATTACAGCGTTTGAAGGAGCGGAATCATTTAACCGATGAAGAAGCAAGAATTCGGATGCAAAGTCAGTTGCCTATGGTCAAAAAAGAGCAATTGGCTGATTTTGTGATTGAAAATACTGGTACAATAAAAGAACTAGAGAATAAACTAGCACAATTATTGGTAAGGATTAGAGAAGAGGGATAGCTATGGAATGTCCAAATTGTCATCAAAATGCTTCTCGCGTTATTGATTCGCGGCCTAGTGATGAAAACCGGGCTATTAGACGGCGCAGAGAATGTGAAAATTGTGGTTTTCGCTTTACTACTTTTGAACGAGTGGAAACTGCTCCTTTGTTGGTAGTAAAAAATGATGGTACCCGTGAACCATTCAGTCGAAAGAAAATTTTGCACGGAGTAATGGCAGCCGGACAAAAACGGCCAATCAGTAGTGAACAATTTGAGCAATTGGTTGATCGTGTCGAAAATAAGATAAGAAAACAAGGCGTTAGTGAAATTTCATCTAAGAAGATTGGTCAGTATGTCATGGATGATTTGGCTAATTTGGATGACGTAGCTTATATTCGCTTTGCTTCAATTTACCGTGAGTTCAAGGATATGTCTAGCTTTATGAAGACAATGGAAGATATGATGGCCAAAAAAGGAAAGGGTAATTAGTCATGTTTGCAACGTCTGATCCTAAGCATCTTTATTATGTAGCCAACAAGATTACCCTTTTTCCAGAGAATGAGAAAATCTTGATTAAACTGTATCAGCCTTTGGTTGGCGCGGTGGCAATTGCCTTGTATCAGACTTTGATCAATGACTATGATCCATATGGTATTGTTTCTGATGCAAAGGGAATTTATTCACTACAGGAGCAACTTGATTGTAGTTTAAAAGATATGTTTCATTCTTTGCATAAACTGGAAGCCGTAGGTTTAGTGCAAACTTTTTTAGCGGATAATGTCTTCAATAATATCATTGTTTTTAAGTTATTACAGGTTCCTAGTGCAGACAAATTTTTTGCAACACCACTGCTAGCAAGTTTGTTGAAAGAAAAAGTTGGCAGCCCAACCTTTCATGACTTGAGTCATGCTTTTGCTAAGGAAGCAAAACTGCGTGAAAAGCCAATCAAGAATGCGCGCGATGTCTCAGCCAACTTTTTTGATGTTTTTCGCTTGCCAGGGGATGAAGCAATTAATCCATCTAATGAGGTAGTAGAAGCTGCGCAGGAAAATAAAGCGCCTGAGGTAGAAACTGCTGAAATTAATGCCCAGGATCCAATTGATTGGGATCTGATTAAAGATCAATATAATGTCTATCAAATTCCAGCTCAAGAAGTAGAAATTAAAAAGAACCAAATTCGGGGCTTAATACAGACATATAATTTATCGGAACAGGAATTTGTGGATGAGACTGTTCCCTGTTTGCATGGTACACATAAATTAAACATGCATGAAATTAGTAATACCATAGCAGAAAATTATAAACGATTGCATACTAGGGAAAACATTCAAAAACAAATTGAAGAAGGCAAAAAGCGCGCTATTGCGACTATCAAAGGTTTGGATGCTAATGATAGAAAACTGTTACTCGAAGCTAATGAAAATTCCCCATCTGAATTTTTATACAAATTAAAAACTGAAAAGGGTGGAATTGTAGCTCCAGGCGAAAACTATATTATTAATCAGCTGCACACGCAGTATGGCTTGCCGGAAGATTTGATTAATATTTTGATTCATACCTGTTTGACCTACGATACTGTTGTAACTTCTAATCGTGCTTATCGAATAGCTAATGATTGGCTGCAAGGTGGTATTAGTACTGGGGTACAAGCTCTTGAATATGTGAAGAAGCGTAAAGCCGATATTCTTAAAAAGAAAAATCGACAGTCATATCGACAAAATAAGCGAGTCGAAAAAGGTACCGATTGGAGCAAGAAAAAGGCTAAAAATGAAGGTATGTCAACAGAACAGCTGAAGGATATCTTTAAGGATCTGAAAAATAAGTAAATAGAGGGTAGGTGAAATAATGGAAGCAATTGGTGATTTGCTTAAAAAAATAGTTAAAGAGCGTAATTTAGGTAATGAGAAAGAACTGTTGAAAACTGCTTTACACGATCCAGATGTGCAAGCGTTTTTGCAGGCAAATAGGGAAAAAATAGATAAGGCGATGATTCGAAATAGTATGGCCAATATCTATGAATATTATGCGCAAAAACATAGTCAGAATCAGGTGCTGGCCGGTTATGCTCCGCAATTATTTTTAAACGGCAAAGTAATTGATGTACGTTACAAACCTACCGAGGCTAAGATTGTAGCAGATCAGCAACGAGCAGCCAAGCGGCGTCTTCATTTAATTGATCTGCCTGCTAAATTGCATGATGTTAATTTAAGTGATATTGAGGTTACAAATGATCGCCAGCAAGCTTTAACCCTGATTTATGATTTTTTGAAAAAGTACAAAGCTGATCCTCACCAACAAGGCCTTTATTTGTCGGGCGACTTTGGGATCGGGAAGACCTATATGCTAGCGGGACTTGCAAACTATGTAGCAACTAATTTTGATCGGAATGTTGTATTTTTACATGTTCCAACTTTTATTGCAGGTTTATCAAGTCATTTTGGTGATAACAGCTTGCAAGATGAGATCAGGAATTTAGCTGAATGCGATATCTTAATTTTGGATGATATTGGGGCAGAAACATTAAGTCAGTGGTCACGTGATGACGTTTTAGGAGTAATTTTACAGGCAAGAATGGATAATGTTTTGCCAACCTTTTTCTCTTCTAATTTAGATATGGAAGCATTAGAGTCACACTTTGAGGAAACCCGTAATGCAACTGATCCAGTTAAAGCTAAAAGATTAATGCAACGAGTACGTTTTTTAGCTAAAGAAGTAGTAGTTTCCGGTCCTGATCGACGAAATTTTTCGCATTAATTTCAAAAAGGTCTTGCATCGTTCACTTTGATGCGTATAATTGAAGTTAATTAAACGAGACATGATGATGTTCGGCTCAGAGAGAAGGACCTAGTTCTGGAAGTTCTTCATTAGAAAATCACCCCAATCGTTTATTCCCAAAATTGAATTTTAAGAGGCTGGATACCTTTATCAATCTATACGAGAGGTTAGATGTACGCTAACCTGAATTTTGGGTGGAACCACGCAATTAACACGTCCCAGTGCTTTTATTAGCACTGGGATTTTTTTATTGGAGGTAAAAATATGAGTTTTTCAATTACTTTGCCAGACGGTTCAAAGAAAGATTTTGATAAGGCTGTTTCAGTTAAGGAAGTAGCTTCATCAATTGCCACTTCTCTTGGAAAAGCTGCCGTTGGTGCTAAAGTAAATGGCGTTGTTAAGCCACTTGATTATGAAATTGACAATGATGTTGAAGTTGCTATTCTTACTGACAAGGATGAAGAAGGCTTAGACATTTTAAGAGCTACTGCAGCATTTGCACTTGAAGCAGTTGCTAAGAATAAGTACCCAGAACTTCGTTTGGGTCAACATGTTGCTGATGAAGGCGGCTTTTACGTAGATACTGACAAAGATGACCAAATTAAGGTTACTGAATTGCCAGAACTTGAAAAGGCTATGGAAAAATTAGTTAAGAGTGGTCAAGCAATTGAACATGTTGTAATGGACAAGTCAGAACTTGAAGATATTTTCAAGGATGATCCATATAAGAGCGACCTTTTGAAGGAAATTGACAGTGACAAGGTTGATGCTTACAAGTTAGGTGATTTCGTTGACTTTGGCTTTGATGCTTTATTGCCAAACACTGGTAAGATTAAGCACTTCAAGCTTTTGTCAGTTGCTGGTGCTTACTGGCTTGGTAAATCACCCAACCCAATGCTTCAAAGAATCTTCGGTACTGCTTTCTTCAAGGAAGCTGCTTTAAAGGAAGATTTGAAGCGTCGTGCAGAAATTAAGGAACGCGACCACAGAACTATCGGTCGTGACCTTGACCTCTTCTTCGTTGATCCTAAGGTTGGTGCTGGTCTTCCTTACTGGATGCCAAAGGGTGCTACTATTCGTCGTGTTGTTGAACGTTACATTATCGACCGTGAAGTTGCTGACGGCTATCAACACGTTTACACTCCAGTATTAATGAACCTTGACGCTTACAAGACTTCAGGTCACTGGGCACACTACCGTGATGACATGTTCCCACCAATGGACATGGGTGATGGCGAAATGCTTGAACTTCGTCCAATGAACTGTCCTTCACATATTCAAATTTATAAGCACCACATTCGTTCATACCGTGACTTGCCACTTCGTGTTGCTGAACTTGGTATGATGCACAGATATGAAAAGTCAGGCGCTTTGTCAGGCCTTCAACGTGTACGTGAAATGACTTTGAATGATGGCCACACTTTTGTTGCCTTGGATCAAGTTCAAACTGAATTCGCTAAGATTTTGAAGTTAATCATGGACGTATACAAGGACTTCGATATTACTGATTACTATTTCAGACTTTCATACCGTGATCCAAAGAATACTGACAAGTACTTTGCAAATGACGAAATGTGGGAAAGAAGTCAAAAGATGCTTAAGGGTGCTATGGATGACCTTGGCCTTGACTATGTTGAAGCTGAAGGTGAAGCAGCATTCTACGGTCCTAAGCTTGATATTCAAACTAAGACTGCTTTGGGTAATGACGAAACTATGTCAACTATCCAACTTGACTTCATGCTTCCAGAAAGATTTGGCTTAACTTACGTTGGTCAAGATGGTGAAGAACACCGTCCAGTTATGATTCACCGTGGTATTGTTGGTACTATGGAAAGATTCATTGCTTACCTTACTGAAATTTACAAGGGTGCATTCCCAACTTGGCTTGCTCCAGTTCAAGTTGAAATTATCCCAGTTAACCTTGATGCTCATGGTGAATATGCAGAAAAGGTTCGTCAAGAACTTGCTAAGCGTGGCTTCAGAGCAGAAGTTGATACTCGTAACGAAAAGATGGGTTACAAGATTCGTGAATCACAAACTCAAAAGGTACCTTACACTTTGGTATTAGGTGATGACGAAATGAACGCTAATGGCGTAAACGTACGTCCTTACGGTACTGACCAAGAAAATTCAATGAGCCTTGATGACTTTATTAAGGAAATTGACGCTGACGTTAAGTCATACTCACGTGATGAAAAGTAATTAAATAGATAATTATTTAGAAGATACCTCATGCGATTTTGCATGGGGTATTTTTTTAAAAGTGTAGCCGTTCCTATGTTCCCTTTAGTATAATATTTTAGTAGAAACTAAAAAGATTGAGGAATACGTATGAAACAAATGATGACCGTTGATCAGTTGATTCAACATATGAACAAAAAAGGGATCAAATTTGAGCTTTGTACTGAAGAAGAAGCTAAAGTATTTTTGAAAGAAACCATGTATTATTTTAAAGTTGCAGCTTATCGGCAACTTTATCCTAAGATATTAGAAGGAAACAGAAAAGGACAGTATCAAAAATTAGATTTTGCTTACTTGAAAGAATTGTATAATATTGATGCCTCAATAAGAAATATGATAAGAGATATGTGTTTAGATATAGAGACTCAAATCAAGGTTAAGCTAATAAATAGTACCACTCAGAACGAGAATGAAGATGGATATTCTCTTGTGAAAAATTACTTAACTTCTGAGGACAAAAATTTTCATACTCTAAAGAACATACAACAGCACAAATCAGGCGAGTATTGTCGTAACTTAATAAAAAAATATTATCCATTTTTTCCAATTTGGGTTTTAGTTGAATTAATTTCTTTTGGCACCTTACTTCACATATGTCAATATTATGAAGATAGCTATAAAGAAGAGATTATTCCTAAAAATAAATTTATGAATATTATTCGCGATTTAAGGAACGCAACCTCACATAATAATTGTTTAATAAATAATATTGCTGAAAAAATGGATGAGTCTAAACATCCAGATATTGAAATCACAAATTTTATTAAAAGATTAAACATTGTATCAACACAGACTAGAAGAAAACAACTTAGAAAAAAATTCGTATACAACATTGTAGTATTACTCTTTGTATATTGTTCATTAATTCCGATAGAAGCAAAAAGAAATAGAATACGACAATTAAAAGAATTAATGGATAGTATTTCAACTAATGATGAATTTTTCAAAAGTAATCCTCAAATTACTTCTGTCAATAATTTTTTTAATAAACTTATTGATAAATTAGCAGAAGAATGTTAATCTAAACATACAATTGAAAAGCATGATGGCTTTCAGATAGAGCGGAGACTTGTCCTGCTACTATCTTTTTTTATACCCTCTTTTATGAATATCTATTCTCATACGTAATAAAGATGTAAAAATGTAACTTGATTGTAAAATAAATGCTTTTTCTCCAATTTTTTGTAGTAAAATGATGATATAAAATTTTAAGGGAGATATTAAAGATGAAGAAAAAAGTTGTAATATTTTTCACTGCATTATTGGTTATCTTGGGTTTAGCTAGTGTTAATACACAAAAAGCAAAAGCAGCTACTAACACTTGGGGTGCAAAGGAAGTTTTCACCACACCTAAGAGTACTCGTGGTACCTGGTACTACAAAGAAAAAGGCAAAGTTAAGAAATTTAGCATTACTGCTCATACAGTCAACGGCCTTAAATTGTATAAGCGGTTGAAAGGGAAAACGGGAGACAAGATAGATTCTAAGTTCGCAGAAGAGAATGAAAAATCCGACTTTAAGTTAGAGGAAAAAGTAAGCACTTCAAAGCTTGAAGCATACACTTTCAAATATCGTGGTGTGACTGGCTTCAATGCTAATGGCTGGCTTGCTCCAACTGGCAATGGTTTTTACTATGTTTCAGTTAAAAGAACCATTAAGGGTAAAAAAGTAAATGCATTGCGCGTAGGTGAAGGTGCTGGTAATTACTTTGCATACTATGCTTACAAAAAGGCTAGTTTAGCTAAATAATTTAATTTGATTTCGATGCCTCATGATACAAATCATGGGGTATTTTTGTACTTAAAAAGCTAAATTAAGACCATTCACCTTGGAAAAACTACCATTTACCGATTTTTTATGACAAAAAAATTAGAATTATCTATACTAATAATCAAATGAAGGAGGGATCAGCTTGAAAGTAAAATTCAATATTGATGAAAATTTACCTGAAGAAAAAGCTGAGTTCTGGCTACATAAGATGACAGATAAAATCAGTCAGATTGCTAATGAGTTGACTAATAAGAAGGAGTTCATCTGGTGTTTTCATCGAGGGGATGCGTATCCAGTAAGATTTAGCGAAATCTATCTGGTACAAGTGGAAAATGAGAAAACTTACGTGTATACGGAGCAGGATACCTATTTGTATAAAGGTCGTTTATATCAAGTGCAAAAAGTTTTGCCATCAGATTTCGTGACAGTATCAAGAAGCGCGTTGCTTAATTATCATCAGTTAGATCATTTGCAAATTCTGAGTAATGGTAATATTGATGCTATTTTGAATAATGAGTTACATGTGCAAATCTCACGACGAAGGATTAAAGAACTGAAAGAGAGGCTAGGATTGTGAAACATACTCGATATATGCTGGATAGCGGTTTGATGGGAATTGGAATTGGCATGATCTGGTTTGCGGTGGACCTATTATCTTCTTCTAACTGGAGAAATTTGGAAGCGACAAAATTGTCAGCTATTAATTTCTTGTTTTGGTTAATAATATCCTTCTTTATCGGTGTCTTTTTTTATTTTGCAGGTTGGATTTTTAATAATGATTCTTGGTCTTTAAGGACACAAATTGTAGTCAATTTCTTTGTTTGTCTAGCAGCATGGTTACTTTTCAATTTAATTATCAACAATTTTAGCTATTCTTGGTCTTTGCTAATGACTACGGTTATCAGTTTTATCATTATGTACGCTATTGCTTATGGATCTTATTTCTTTCATTTATGGCATGAAGTTAATCAAATTAACAAAAAATTGAAGAAAAATGGTGAGTAAAAATGATGGCATTATTAACAGTAGACAAATTATCAAAAACTTATCAAGCCACAAGCAAGAAAGCAGTAAAAGATATTTCTTTTGCGGTAGATCATGGCGATATAGTTGCCTTTCTTGGACCGAATGGTGCAGGTAAGACGACAACTTTAAAAATGATTTTAAATTTAGTTAGTCCTGATCATGGAAAAGTATATTTTGAAGGGAAAGAGACGACCAATGACAATTTATTGCTTCTGAAAAATACAGGAGTTCTTTTGGAAGGTTCGCGGAATATGTTTTGGTCATTATCTCCACTTGAGAATTTTATTTACTGGGGTGGACAACGTGGCTTATCTAAAGCAAAAGCGGAGCGTAGTGGACTTCTATTGATGAAGAAATTTGGTTTGTTGGATAAGAGGGATACAACGATTACCAGTTTAAGCCGTGGGATGCAACAAATAGTAGGGATCTGTTGTGCAATGATTGCACAGCCAAAATTACTGATTTTAGATGAGCCAACTTTAGGACTAGATCTAAAATCGGCCCAAATAGTAACTAATATTTTGCAAGAATTGAGTGCAAATGGTGTTGGAATCTTGATTACTACTCATCAATTAGATTTTGCTCAAAAAGTGGCTAAAAAGATCTTACTGATTAATCATGGTGAGCTGGTGTTTTCAGATAATATGAAAGAAAGCTTGGCTAGGTTAAATAAACAAACTATTTTTGAATTGACTTTTACGCGACCTCTTACTTCTGAAGAGAAAGAAAAACTTTCACTTTATTGTGACTTGACGCTCATGCATGCTGCCCTTTATCAACTAGTAGTTAAATATCAAAATAATTTGGCACAGGTATTTGATTTGTTGGCTAAGTTGCCGGTTCGTCAGATTCAAACTAAAGAAAGAAATCTGGAAGACATTTTTAAGTACTACACGGAGGTAGAATAATGACAAGTTTTAAAGCTGAAATTTGGCGGCAAATATGGTTGTATAGAAAATATTCATTTAATTATTTATCGGATTTTGTGCTGTTGATTATGATGTTCATGGCAATTTTCTTTGGCGGTGCATTAGTAGGTGGTGGTGTACTAGGAACATCACTGAATGCACTAGTTATCGGCTATATTTTGTGGACTTTAATTCAAAATACTATTAGTCAAATGGGAATGTCTGTGACTAATCAAATGCAAAATGGTATCCTAGAGCAACAATTTTTGATGCCGGTTTCTACTAGAAGACTTTTCTTTAACAAAAGTTCGGTTAATATTATTGTTTCAACAGTACAAGCAATTTTGGCATTATTAATTATTATGATGCTCACTGATCATTGGATTAAATTTCCTGCTATTTTGGTTATTCCTTTTGTTTTAGCTTTAGTGGCTACTACTGGTTTAGGTTACATAATTGTTAGCTTAGTTTTACATTTCAAGAGAATTGGTAGTACTTTGGTGATTTTTCAATATGTATACTTGGGAATCTTGCTGACTAATTTTGAACATTTTTCTTTTGGCATTAAATGCTTATCTTGTCTGTTGCCTATTTTTCCTATGGTTAGCTGGATGAGGTTGTCTGTTAACCAACATACCTATAGTCTAGGCTTCTACTTAGGTGCTTCTTTGTTTAATGCTGTGCTTTGGTTAACAATTGGACTGGCTATGTTTGAAATTACTAATCGTAATGTGAGAAAAAATGGATCGTTAGCATTATACTGAGAGAAATAAATTGATGAATGAGAGATAAACATGATCATAACAAGAATAATTGATTCACAGCACAAAGCAGATGTTAATATTTCTAATGAGCCATTTAAATTATTTGGGCGAATTTTGGTTACTTATCATGATGGAAAATGGGATTATCAGTTAAAAAAGTATTCATCAGAAAAAGTTACAGAAATGCGTTTTCCTGATGAGAATTACGACTATGATGCAATGAAAGACAGTGTATTTGTCGGAGCCTATGATGGTAAAAAATGCATTGGATTAGCGATTCTGCAACCAGGATTTTTTAAATACTTAAACTTCCCACACGCAAAATTGCTTGTTTTATTGTGATTCTGCGTGTTTTTGCAAATATAAAAGGCACAGGACCTTTTCATTGCTATAATTAAAGTGCTCAAACTGTAATTAGTTAAATGAAAGGCTGTGCCAATGTCTATTTTATCATCTTCTGACCCACAAAATGAACAACTATTTTCCAATTCCATCATCAGCTTTATTAAAAAATTCCATGTTATCAAGCTGCTGAGAAAATGCGGCTTTCGCAAAGACAAAGGCATCAGCCTGTTCTGCTTGTTTCTCTATATCTTAAGCAATGTTTTTCGTGATCGCAGCTTATAAATGCAGCTGGATACAAATAGTTTTCATGAGAACTTTTCCAAAAACTCATATTATCGCTTTATGCGCAACGTTCATATTAACTGGCTTCGCTTTACCACGCTGCTTTCTGCACAAATCATTAATGGGCATTTGCGTCCATTGATTTCAGATCAGCGGGCTGATTGCTTTGTTGTAGACGATTCCTATTTTGCCCGGACTGGCTATAAGAAAACCGAATTAGTCGCTAAAGTTTTTGATCATGTGTCCATGACCTACAAGAAAGGCTTTCGCATGATGACCCTGGGTTGGACTGATGGATGCTCTTTTATGCCAATCAATTCAGTACTGCTGTCCTCTCAAAAATCGAAAAATATGATTGGAAAAAACAAAGTTATTGATCAACGTACTATTGCTGGCAAGAGGCGTATGCTTGCTAGGGCTAAAGGAACTGATGTAATGATCAGCTTAATCGATCAGGCAATGCAAGTGGGCCATCAAGCCAAGTATGTGTTGTTTGACAGCTGGTTTTCAAGTCCGCATCAAATTGTGCAGCTCAAGCAAAGAAAACTCGATGTCATTGCCATGGTTAAGGTTAGCTCTAAGATCAAATATGAGTTTGAAGGAGAGCGTAAAAACATCAAGCAAATTTATCGCAGCTGTCGCAAACGTCGTGGGCGTTCTCGCTATCTTTTATCAATCCCAGTCAAAGTTGGTCGCCAAGACAAAGATGATGCTGAAATTGATGCCCGGATTGTTTGTGTCAAAAACCGTGCTAATCGCAAGGACTGGCTGGCAATCATCTGTACTGACATGTCTTTAAGCGAAGCAGAAATCATTCGCATTTATGGCAAGCGCTGGGATATTGAAGTGTTCTTTAAAACCTGCAAAAGCTACCTCAAGCTGAGCAAAGAATATCACGGTTTGTCTTACGATGCCTTGACTGCGCATGTTGCTGTAGTCTTTACCCGTTACATGCTTATGTCAGTAGCCAAACGAGATGATGAAGATGAACGAACACTGGGAGAGCTGTTTTACTACATGGTTGATGAGCTGGCTGATATTACCTTCAGTCATTCGATGCAGCTAATCACAGAAGCAATGCTGGCTAGTGTTCAAAAGGTCTTTCATGCTAGTGACGAACAGATAGCAGAATTCACAGCTGATTTTATCAGCCGTTTGCCCGAATACATGCAAGAACTGCTAAAAAACAACGATTTGACTGCGAAAAATAGTATAGAAGTACCAAGCTAAGTAATATCAACGGATTGCTAGCTTATTTGATGTGGGAAGTTTGAGTCTTATATTTAAGTCCATCATCCAAAAATTTGTAAAGTAATCTTTAAAGATGATGTTCTGATCTTCAATATCAAGGGAAAATTTAATATAATCATTTAAAGAGGACATAGTAATACCTTTGTTTATACATAAAATGTTTGGTGGAACGGATTTTTTATTGTAAAGAGGACTATGTCCTCCTTTTTTATGCAATAAAAAATCCTGTTAACAGCTTATCATATAGATAAGTCATCAACAGGAAAAATTATAGAGCCTTAATGTCTAGCAGCTTTTTTAAATAGAAAATATGTTAATTCATAAGAAAATTATTTTTCAAATAAAGGCACTTTCTTTTGTGATTTAACTTCAAAAAGACCTTTATCAGAGATTTTTAGACTAGGAGAAACAAGTAAAGACAAAGTAGAGAAAGACATAATTTCGTTTGTATTTTTATAGCCCAATTCTACGAGATTTTTACGTATATTACCAATTTGTTCTCCTAAAATCTTCATTGGTTGATTGCTTACAACTCCACCAATTGGAAGAGGAGCATTAGCTGCAATCTTTTCACCTCTGGCGACTATATAACCACCTTGCTGATTAATTAATTGATGTTGAATGTCAATCATGCCATCTAGATTTGTTCCCATTACCATCAAATTATGGTGATCGTGAGCCCAGGTTGCCCCTACAGCACCATCACCAATAATGCCACGATCAACTAGGCCTAAGCTAAATTTACCATCATTTAAACCATATCTTTCTTGGACAATAATTAAAGCTAAATTTGCACTTTGCCAATCAACGATATGATTATGTACAGCTAGCCTTTTTTGAATATGATTTGTAAAAGTACCGACAGGATTTATTTGAATGATATTTGCTGTAACTGAGCCATTATCAACAAGATTTGTTTTAAGTAATAGGTCTTGTTTAGTTAATTTAGGAGCTTTCACACTAGTAGTTAGACTATTAGGTGAAAAATCATCTTGAGAAGTATTTTTGATAATCTCTTTTGCGGATATTCCATTTTTATAGACATCAGCTATTGAGAGTTCTTCTAAATTATCCAGAATGGAGAAATCAGCAACTCTTCCTGGTGCAATTGCACCACGATCCCATAATCCCATATGTCTTGCAGGAGTATAGGTAGAAATATAAATGGCGTCTGCTGGCTTCATCCCCATATTGATTGCTTTTTTAACTAATAAATTTAAGTGACCTTTTAACAAAGTATCAGGCATTGAATCATCAGTAACTAAGGCTACATGTTCAAAATATTTATTATCAATAATAGTATTGATGACATCTGGATGCATGGATTTTAATTGAACTTCAACAAACATCCCGTTTCTTATCTTTTCATTGACTAAATCTCCAGTTTGTTGAGTATGATCAGTAGTAACACCGGCATATAAAATTTTAGCTAAATCTTCACCATGATAAGCAGGGGTATGGCCTTCAATTGGCATAGTAGGTTTAGTTTTATGACAAGTATTAATTATATCCTTAATTAGAGTGTCCTTGTCAGAAGTCATATCTTTAAAGTTCATGACTTCACCTAAGCAAATAAAGCGTGGATCTTTAAGTAATTCTTTTACTTCAGGCACAACAATTTTACCGCCAGTTGTTTCCATTTGAGGATTGGTTGAAGGAACAGAAGAAGGGATGCCAAAGAAAATATCAATTGGCGAATCTTCATTAATGAAATCTTTTAATCCATTAATACCGGCGACATTAGTAACCTCATGATCATCAGCAATAATAGTAGTCGTGCCATATTTTAGAATTGTTTCACCCATTATTTTAGGTGTAGTCATTGAGCTATCAATATGCATATGGGCATCTACAAAACCAGGGATTAAATATTTACCTTGTAGATCGATGACTTTTTTTGCTTTTAAATTAGGTAATTCTTTATTAATCCAATAGAATTTGCCATTTTTAATACTTACTTGAACATCTTGAAATTTTCGTAAATATACATTAAAAACATGAGCATTTTTGATAATTAAGTCTACTTCAGTCATTTAAAATCCTCCATAAAAGATAAGGAGCTGAATCTACAATTCAGCTCCTTATAGGGAATAAACATCAATTATTTATTCATAATCTTATTCCATCTTGAAATCCAGTTAGACATATGTGAATTTACAAAGAAGAAATTAATAGTTTTTGCTCTTTTAGCAACTGAGCCATAAGTTTTGTTTGCTGCTTCTGCAGGTGTTAATTTAACTTGAGTGTTTACAGGAGCGTTGTTCAAAGATTTAAGACCTGCTACTTTCTTTTGAATTTTTTCGCTTAATCTAAAGTTGATGTATTTGTATGCAGCTGCTGAATTTTTACTATTCTTTAAAATAGAGACATTATCGTAGTTAGCATATGTACCAGACATAGGAACGATGTATTTTAAGTTTGGATTAGTTGCTTGAAGCATACCAACAGCATAATCACCAACTACAGCAGCTTCAATTTCACCAGATTTAAACATGTTACTTAAATCTGAACTTTGGGTGTAAGTTTTGACAACATTAGGTTTTAATTCTTTCATTGCCTTAAATGCTGCATTTCCGTTGTCTTTAGTTACACTAGTACCAGCATAGTCACCAGCAATATATAACATTGCGGGGCCAAAAGTAGTTGTCATATCAGGTACAGCAATCTTATTTTTAAGTTTAGATGACCATAAGTCCTTCCAAGAATTAATATTAACTTTCTTTGGATTATAGATAATACCTAAACTGTTTACGGTATAAGGAACCGTATTAGTTTCTTTAGCTAGTTTTTGTTCTGATTTTGATAAATATTTGAAATTGGAAATCTTAGAGAAGTCTAACTTCTTAAATAACTTCTTTTTATCGCCAGTAACAGCATTGTTTTGAGCAAGTTCAATTACATCAACACCTGTATTAGGGTTATGTTCAATTTGAGTAAGTCTTGTTGCACTATCACCAAATTGAGTTTTTACTTTAACTGATGATTGTTTAGCAAAAGGATTTAAAACATCGTTCTGCATTTGTTTGGTAGATAAACCAAAGGTTGAAACAGTTAAATTTCCTCCGTTAGAAGATGATTGTGATGAACATGCAGTTGTACCAAATGCAACTGAACCAACTAATAAAAAACTTGCAGCTAATAAACCAACTTTTTTAAAATTCATTTTTATTCCTTTCTTTACAATTGGTTATCTAGACAACGGATGAAGATGCTTGGAGGGTAAATAAAGCTGAACTTTATCTCCTGAGCTACGCATCGATTTCCTAGACTCTTCAACAGTGAAGTATCCGAGACTAGTACTTACCTTATATTTAAAGCTCTGACCTAAATACTCAAGACTAGTGATTGTTCCATCAATCAAATTATTAGACGGATTCTCTTCTGAATTAATCAAAATATTTTCGGGTCTAATAGTTAATACCTTAGCTTGAATATTATTTTCATCAGTTAAGAAAACAAGATCTTTACTTTTAATTTGGCGATCATTAATAATTTCATCAACATTGATGAAATTATCATAACCGATGAATCTAGCAACATATTCTGAATTAGGGTGGTGAAAGATGTTTTCAGGAGTATCATATTGATCAATTTTGCCATCTTTCATGATTAATACTTTATCGGAAATAGCGAAGCATTCTCTCTGATCATGAGTAACAAAAAGAACTGTCATTTTTAGCTTTTGCTGCAATTCTCTAATTTCGCTACGCATTTTAATTCTTAATTTTGCGTCTAAATTACTCAAGGGTTCATCCATGAGTAATAATTGTGGATTGACTACCAATGCACGTGCTAAAGAAACTCTTTGTTGTTGACCACCAGATAATTCTTTAGGATAGCGAGAAGCTAATTTAGACAAGCCGGTTATTTTTAAAATTTGATCGACTCTTTTTTGAATGTCACTTTTAGACATCTTTTTCATTTTTAATCCGAAAGCTACATTATTAAAGACGGTCATATGTGGGAATAAAGCGTAACTTTGGAAAACCATTCCAAAGTTTCTTTTGTAAACTGGTACTTTTCCAACATCTTCACCATCAACTAAAACTTGTCCGTCTGTTGCTGGAATTAAACCTGCTATGATTCTTAAAGTGGTTGTTTTACCGCAACCTGAGGGCCCTAGAATAGATACTAAATCACCGTTTTTTACGGAAAACGAAATATCTTTTAATACTTTGGTTTTACCGTTATATGATTTTGCTAAATCTTTTACTTTTAAATTTGCCAATTTAATTGCTCCTATCAGTAAGTTTATTTAGACCAACTAGTTTTTCAGTTAAAAGCATAATTAATGCTGTAAAAATCATTAGAACTACAGAAATAGCAGAAACAGTTGGATCATAGTTGTTTTGTAAATAGTTCAAAATTGCTGGCGGCAGCATTGTAATTGATGGTCCATTCATGAACAATGAAATTGGAATATTATTAAATGAATTAATAAAACACATCATAAAAGCTGCTACAATACTTGCTTTAATGTTAGGTAAAACGATTAAGAAGAATCCTTTCTGAGGTGAACATCCACAAACCCAAGCTGCTTCTTCAATATTTTTATCCATTAGTAACATACTTGCTGTAACTAGTCTTATTACATAAGGTAGGCATAATAAAAAGTGACCAATAATTAGACTAGGCATAACAGGTAGTCTAAGAGTAATGACAGCAGCTTGATATAAGGCAAAGCCAATTACAATTTCTGGAATTAGGGTAGGGCTTAAGAAGAAAGATTGAAACCAAGACTTATGAACGATGTTGAATCTTGTTAAAGCATAAACTGCAGGGATACCAATTATTAATGCCGAAAGACTAGCAATAATGGCAACGAACAAACTTGATTCAAATCCACTGATAAAATCTGGTTGATGAAAAATATTGGCATACCAGGATAAAGTAAAACCTTTAATTGGTAGAGAAATTGAATCCTGATTATTAAATGAAGTAATAATTACTAAAAGTAGAGGAAACATCAATAATATCAGGATAATAATAGAAATAATTGCTAAAGTTTTATTTTTACGATTAAGCATTAATATTAGGTCTCCTATCCAAAGCGCGACTTGCTTTTCTCATTAATATCATTGATAAAGCAGAGATAATAATCAGAACTATTGCAATAACACTTGCATTTTTCCAGTTACCTAATGTCATGGCTTGTTGGTAAATCAAGGTAGACATTACTAAATTTTTATTACCTCCCAAAATTTGTGGGGTAGTATATGCTGTCATCGCACCTGCAAAGACCAAAATGCATCCTGTTAAAATCCCTGAGACTAATTGTGGTATTACAATTTTTATCAAATTAACCCATGGATTGGCACCTAATACAGCAGCAGCTTCTTCTGCTTCAATGTTTAGCTCAGAAATACTACCAACTAATGAAATAATCATAATCGGGAGAAATAAATAAGCTGAACCGATGATAATTGCCGTATCAGTATAAAGAATATTTAATGGAGAATTAATTAAATGAATAGACATCAGAAATTTATTTAGAATACCGTTACGACCTAAAATAATGATCCATGCAAAGTTTCTGACAACTGCATTCGTTAACATTGGAAAGAGAATGATAATTGTTAAAATTGATCTTACTTTGCTCTTTTGACGAGCAATCCAAAGTGAAATTGGAATTCCAAGAATTAAAACAATGATCATAGTGAGTAAAGCAATTTTAAATGTTCTACCAATTACATGAAGATTGTACGTGTTTTTTAGAAATTCAGTGTATAGGTGCAAAAATCCTTTAGAATCTTGAAATGTTGGTATAGCAATCTGAATTAATGGAAAGAATGCAAAAATCAAGACACTAATAAATGCCGGAAATAGCAGCCAAAAACCGGATTTTGTTTTCATATTGTTCGTATTCCTCCTTGTCTTGTCTTAGAATAATTTAAATGTAAAAATAAGTCAATACAAAATATGAATTAAAATAATAACATTTGTGTTAATTGTATGCGTATTGTATTATTTATGAATATAAATAGATTTATTTATAAATTTATCTTTTTAAAAATGCGAACATTACAAAAAAGAAAGTGGGGTTCTTAATGAAAAAGCCAGTTATTATTAGTACAGATCCAGGAATAGATGACGCAGTTGCATTAGCAATATGTCTTTTTTCGCCTGCAATTGAAGTTAAAAGTATTATTGCAACTAATGGCAATGTTAATGCGCAACAAGCTTTAATAAATATATTGAAATTGGAGAAATTTTTCGGTAAAAGTATCCCTGTAGTAAAAGGGGTAGAGCGTTCATTAGTCAAACAATCAATTCGAGCTAAAGAAATACATGGTAAATCAGGAATGGACGGATATGATTTTCCAAATCCTAGTTTTGAATTGGTGGATCATGGCATATCACCGGTTGCCATACATAAAATAGTTGCAGCTTCTTCTGAAAAAGTAACTCTTATTGGAATTGCACCACTTACTGATTACGCTCTATATGTTCGTTTATACCCAGATGATATAAAAAATATTAAGGAACTAATTATTATGGGCGGAGCAATGGGTAGAGGCAATTATGGTATCTATTCTGAATTCAATATTGCATCTGATCCTGAAGCTGCAAAAATTATTTTTGAAAGTGGATTAAAAATTAGAGTAGCGCCTTTAGAATTAGGTGCACAAGCTAAAATTATGCCTGAAGTAAGTAATCAAATACGACAGTTAGGAAAAGCTGGTGATATGTTTTACGACTTATTTAAGAAATTTCGAGGTGGCAGTTTTCAAACTGGCCTTAAAATTTATGATGCACTTGCAGCAGGCATACTTTTAAATCCGCAAATGTTTAAATTTAAAAAGACACATGTAGAAATTGATGTTCAAACCGGTTATACATATGGTGCTTCATTGATGGATTTTAAAAATAAGCTAGACCTTCCAAATAATGCTGAAATAGCAGTGTCTGTAGATCCAGAAATTTTTTCTAAATGGTTTGTAGAAGCTTTATCAAAAACAAGATAAAAAATTCAATTAATTGTCAACAATTAATTGACGGATAATGGTTAAGCGAGTATACTACTACTAGTTGAGAACAAGAAGAAGCACCCGCTTCTCGCCTAAGTTAAGTAAACCTCTAGGCTGATCGATAATTTCTGTTGATTAAAGGCGGGTATGATTCTTATAACCCGCCTTTTTCTTGTCCTCAAATTAACACGGAGGTGAACAGTTATACCAAGAAGTTTAATCCTAAACGAAAAAATTCGCGCTCGCGAAGTTCGTTTAATCGATGAAGATGGTCAGCAAGTTGGTGTGATGAGCAAGAGTGATGCCTTACGTCGTGCAAGCGATGCAGGTCTTGACTTAGCTCTGATTTCTCCAAATGCTAAGCCACCTGTAGCACGTATCATGGATTACGGGAAGTACCGCTTCGAACAACAAAAGAAGCTTAAGGAAGCCCGTAAGAATTCCAAGATAGTCAGTGTCAAAGAAATTCGTTTGAGTCCAACTATTGAAGGTAACGACTTCGAAACTAAACTTAAGCACGTTCGTAAGTTCATTTCTAAAGAAGGAGCTAAGGTTCGCGTCTCAATTCGTTTTAGAGGTCGTGCCATCACTCACAAGGAATTAGGTCAACAAGTACTTGAAAAAATGGCTGAAGCAACCTCAGACATTGCTAATGTAATTAGTAAGCCTAAGATGGAAGGTCGTTCAATGTTCTTGATGCTTGCACCTAAGAGTGATAAGGACAAAAAGAAAAAGTAGTTAATTGGAGGAAATAGAAATATGCCAAAGATGAAAACACACCGCGCTTCTGCTAAGCGTTTTAAGAGAACTGCAAATGGTGGTTTAAAGCGTCACCACGCATTTACTGGTCACCGTTTCCACGGTAAGACAAAGAAGCAACGTCGTCACTTGAGAAAAGCTGCTATGGTTTCAAAGAGTGATATGAAGCGTATCAAGCAAATGGTTGCTCAAATGCACTAATACTTGTTCTTAATTAAGACAGACTATAGTAGGAGGAATTTTAAATGCCAAGAGTTAAAGGTGGAACAGTAACACGTCAACGTCGTAAGAAGATCATGAAGCTTGCCAAGGGTTACCGTGGCGCAAAGCACATGCAATTTAAGGCTGCAAGCACTCAATTATTCGTTTCATACAAGTACGCATTCCGCGACCGTAGAAGACGTAAGAGTGAATTCAGAAAGTTATGGATTGCTCGTATTAACGCAGCTGCAAGACAAAACGACATCTCATACTCTAAGTTAATGCACGGTTTGAAGTTAGCTGGTGTTGACATGAACCGTAAGATGTTAGCTGATATTGCTTACAACGATTCAAAGACTTTTGCGCAATTAGCAGAAACTGCTAAGAAGGCTTTGAACTAATCACAAAAGAAATAAGCTGGGGAAATTTTCCTAGCTTATTTTTTTATCTATTTTTGAATTAATGCCCGTAATCTGATTTTTTCATCTGGCGTGGTAAAGGCTGCGTCAACCGCGTTGAGATAAAGAGTGGTTTCTTCTTCAGGAGTTAAGGCAGTTTTTTCTTCAAGTAGCTGGTATTCATGCGGTAAATTGGTATTGGAAACGGTCATATCGTCAGAATTTAGCGTGACTTTCATTCCCATGTGCAATAATTTTTTAATAGGGTAAGAATCGATCTGATCAAAAGCCTTAGTGTTCATATTTGAGGTGGCACAACATTCTAAGATAATTTGATGATCAATTAAATATTGGGTAAGCGCTGGATCTTCAGTGCAGCGAATGCCGTGCCCAATTCGCTTAGCGCCCATTTCTAGTGCTTGGCGAATTGAATCAGGACCGGCAGCTTCTCCAGCGTGGATAGTGTAAGGAACATCCAAGTCTTGTGCACGTTGGAAAAACTTTTGGTAGTTGATGTTAGGAATAGGTCCTTCTGCACCCGCTAAGTCCAGCCCTACAACGCCTTTCCCTAAAAATTCTTTTGCTAATTCGACGGTTTCCATATTTTCAATATTATTATGAGCAAAGCGCATTAGACATAGAATTAAACCAGCATGTAGTTCAGGATGGTCCTTGTCCTCTTTTTGCCGTTGATAAAATTTCTTAATTCCACCGATGGCGGATGCGATTACTTCTTTTTGAGTTAAACCTTTTTTTGTGTGCAGTTGCGGTGCAAAGCGAATTTCTGCATACACCAAGCCTTGGCTTTTTAATTCAGTCAGCAAGTCAAAAACAATGGTTTCTAAATCATGCTTGGTCTGCATTAATTGATTAGGAAGGGCGAACTTTTCTAAAAATTCTTCTAAGCTGCTGCAAGAATTATCGACGGACAATTCTTGATCAGTTAATTGAGGCATGCCATGTTCTTGCATTAATTTTTTTACAGTTGCAACCGGAACAGAGCCATCTAGGTGAAGGTGTAAATCGATGAATTTTCTCATGTTAATCCTTTCTGTTATCTGATGATTTTGCTTAAATTGTTTAGTATTGTACCACTTTTTTAACAGAAGAAAACAAAAATTTCTAAAGCAAACCCATTTTTGATATGATATAAGGTGATAAAAAATGGAGTGTTGATATGCTTTTTAGACCAAAATATACAATTGATACAATTTATAATCTGGACCCCCGGAAATTGAATAAAATGGGTATTAAGGCAGTTTTCTCAGATTTGGATAATACATTGCTAGCTTGGAATAAATTTGAGACTGCCAAGGAAATGGATAACTTTAATCAAAAATTAGCCAAGGCTGGAATTACTCTTGTGGTGATTTCTAACAATAATGCTCAAAGAGTAGGTAAGGTGCTTGATCCATACCATATCGAATTTGTTGCAAAATCTCGCAAGCCGCTGCCGTTTGCGATCACCAAAAAGCGTGAAGCAATGCATTTGAAGAAAGATCAAGTTATGATGGTTGGTGATCAGCTAATCACTGACATGCAAGCAGGCAACTTAGCAGGCGTTGAGACCGTTTTAGTTAAGCCGTTAGTTGAAACAGATAAGTGGAATACAAGAATTAATCGTTTCTTTGAAAAAATTATCTTTTTCTTCTTGGGCTTATCACATCGAGTAACATTTAAGAAGGAGCTATCAAATGGATGAAGATATTATTTGTATCGGCTGTGGTGCAAAACTACAATCTGATGATCCTGAAAAAGCGGGTTATTTGCCAAAAAGCGCGCTAGAAAAAGCAAAACAAGAAGAAAATGCGGATGTCTATTGTCAACGTTGTTTTAGATTACGGCACTACAATGAAATCATGCCAGTTGATTTAAACAATGATGATTTTTTGGCTTTGCTTAACTCTTTAGGACAAAAGAAAGCTTTAATTGTTAATGTAGTTGACTTATTTGATTTTTCAAATTCTTTGCTATCATCATTGAAGCGTTTTGTTGGAAATAATGATTTTATTTTAGTTGGTAATAAATTTGATCTATTTCCTAAAAACTCTAAGCAAAGTAAGATTAAGGATTGGATGAGACAAGAAGCTAACCGAATGGGGCTTTATCCTAAGGAAATCTTCTTGGTTTCAGCTAAAAAGAAGTTGAACTTGGAAGATTTGATCGCTTATATTAATAAGCAATCGCAAGACAAAGATGTCTATTTTGTAGGGACAACTAATGTTGGTAAGTCAACTTTAATCAATGCCATTATTGACATGATGGGTGATATTCAAGACCTGATCACCGCTTCACGCTTTCCTGGAACTACTTTAGACAAAATTGAAATTCCTCTAGAAAATGGTCACTTTTTGATTGATACGCCCGGGATCATGACCGAGAATCAATTGGCTACGCACTTAAATGCTAAGGATTTGGAGCTGGTTTCACCTAAAAAGCCATTAAAGCCGGCTACTTACCAACTTTTGCCTGGTAATACTTTATTCTTGGCTGGTTTGGGACGGATCGACTATCTCAAGGGCGAATCGACTAGCTTTACTGTTTATGTTGCTCGTGGAATGTATATTCACCGTACTAAAACGGCAAATGCAGATACCTTTTATGAAAAACATAAGGGTGAGTTATTAGCTCCACCAGCTGCAGATGACCAAATGGCACCGCTAAAAGGTCAGGAGTTTAGAACAGACTATAAGAGTGATCTTTTATTTGGTGGGATTGGTTTTGTGACTGTGCCTGAGGGATGCGTTGTTAAGACTTACACACCAGATGGGATTGGTTTAGGTATTCGTCGTGCATTGATTTAGAGGTATTGCATATGGTTAATCCAAGATGTATTGAACCAACTACTAAAGTTGAAGCAGAATTGGAACAAGAACAAGGTAAAGGTCGTCAGATTGGGATTATGGGTGGTACCTTTAATCCGGTGCATATTGCGCACTTGGTAGCGGCAGAGCAAGCAATGACTAAGTTGAAGCTGGATGAGGTCTGGTTTATTCCGGATAATATTCCACCGCATAAAAATGCGCCGCTGACTTCTGCTAAAGATCGGGCAACGATGCTTGATTTAGCTACGCGCGATAATCCTAAGTTTAGGGTAAAACTATTGGAATTGTTCCGAGGCGGCGTTTCTTATACTGTGGATACTATGCGTTATCTCAAGGAAAAAGCACCTCAGAATGACTATTATTTGATTATGGGCAGTGATCAGGTTAACAGTTTCCATACTTGGAAGGAAGCTCCGACCCTGGCTAAGCTAGTAACATTGGTAGGAATTCGTCGTCCAGGTTATCCACAAGATCCGCAATATCCCATGATTTGGGTTGACGCACCAGATATTCGCCTAAGTTCGACTGCTATTCGTCGCAGTGTCGCAACTGGCACTTCAATTCGTTACTTGGTACCAGAAGCCGTCAGAGAATATATTGAAGAAAAGGGGCTTTACCTTGACGAAACTAATTTTTAAAAATACTTATTCACCATTCTCTAGTGAACAAATTGTTGCTAAAGAAAAGGCAAACATGAAGAAAAAACGTTTTGAACATTGTGTTCGTGTTAGTGAAACTGCACGTAAGTTGGCTAAGTTAAATGGATATGATGAAGAAAAAGCAGCCTTAGCTGGCTTTGTTCATGATTATGCCAAGCAGGTACCGGTAGAAGAGTATCGTAAGGTAATTAAGGAACAGGATTTTGATCCAGATTTGCTTAATTGGAATCGGGCCATCTGGCATGGCATTGTGGGGACTTTCTTTATTGAACGTGATTTAAAAATTAGGGATCCTGAAATTTTAACTGCCGTACGTCGTCATACGACTGGTGATACTAAGATGACTACATTAGATAAAATTATCTTTGTAGCTGATTTTATTGAACCCGGACGAGATTTTCCAGGAGTTGAAGAAGCGCGCAAAGTTGCTTATGCTAGTCTTGATGAAGGGGTAGGCTATGAATTGCAGCACACCTTAGAGTTTTTAATTGAAAATAAAAATAAAGTATATCCTCGTACTTTAGAAGCATACAATGTATGGGGAATTAAGTAATAAAAAGGAGAAAAAATATTGACTAGTCAAGAAATTTTAGATTTTACTACCCAAGCAATTAGTGACCGTCATGGTGAAGATACTGAAGCTTACGATATGCGTGGAATCAGTATTTTAGCTGATTACTATGTCATTACCAGTGCAGGCTCTAATCGTCAATTACATGCGATCGTTAACTCAATTGTTGATGCGGCTCACGAAAACAACTACACTGACTACCGTATTGAAGGTACCAGAGATTCTAACTGGCTTTTGCTCGATTTAGGTGATGTTGTAGTCAACGTCTTTACTAAGGAAGCACGTGAATTTTATAACTTGGAAAAGCTATGGGCTAACGGTAAGCAAGTTGAATTGAAGGAAGATTAAGCAATGAGTGTTGTTGGGATTATTGCGGAATTTAATCCTTTCCATAGTGGACATGAGTTCTTGCTAAATCAAGCACGCTTGGTTGCTGGTAATGATCCAATTGTGGTGCTCATGTCTGGTAACTACGTGCAACGTGGTGAGATGGCGATTATGAGCAAGTGGGAGCGGGCTAAGGTGGCTTTGCAATCTGGTGCCGATTTGGTATTTGAAACACCATTTTCAACGGTAGTGGAACCAGCTGATCTTTTTGCTCTCGGAAACATTGAACAACTTGCTAAATTAGGCGTAACTGATTTAGTCTTTGGTGTAGAAGATGCTAACCTGAATTTTGCTTATTTGGGCAAAAGAATTGCGGAAATTCCCCAGAATCACATGGATTTTAGAGATTATAGCCAAACTTATTCAACACAATACAACCAAATGGTAGCGCATGAAGTAGGCTATGAAGTTAATCAGCCAAATGCTATTTTGGGGTTAGCGTATTCAGTAGCTAATCATAATTTAGGTTCACCATTAAATCTGCATCCGGTCAACCGAATTGGAGCAGGACATGATGACCTTTTACAAAGAGAAAAAGTTGTCCAAAGTGCTAGTGCGATTCGAAATTTATTATTGCATGGTGAAGATACAAAAAATTTAAAGTATTGGATGCCTAAAGCAGAAGCAATGGTGTTAGCTGAGCAGAAAATTTATCCTAATTGGAATTTGCTATACCCATTTTTGAAGTATCGAATTGAATCATCTTCAGTTGAAGAATTGCGTCATATTTATCAAATGAGCGAAGGGCTTGAATATAAGATGAAACAAGAGATTCATTTAGCCCGCGATTTTACAGAATTTTTGCGGCATATCAAGTCCAAGCGTTATACTTATTCCCGTTTGCGCCGTTTGAGCTTATATACTTTGCTTAATGTCACTCAGGATGATATATTGGCTAGCTTTAATCATGAGTCTTTGATGCTCTTAGGCTTTAGTAAGGTAGGTCGCAAATATTTAAAGCAACAGCGCAAGGAATTTCAGACGGAAATTGTCTCTAAAGTTGATAAAAGAAGTGCTAAGAACGGCTCTTTAGCTTTACAAGTTAGGGTAGACCGTTTATTTGAACAAATAATGGGCGTTGATCAAAACTTTGGTCGACGGCCAATCGAGGTGTAAAAATGTTAGAACTTAGTTTTTCTAGGATTCAAAATTCCAAGGAACCATTAACTCACATTGAACGTGATTTGGAAATGCGTCCAGAATTTTTTAAGCGTAGTAAAGATCTACTAATTGATGCGAAAAATGTAAAAGTGAGCGGTGACTTGTTCTATCAAGAACCATTTGTGACTGGCAGTTTTCATGTGGCCGCTGATCTGGTTGTGCCATCAAGCAGAAGCCTTAAGCCGGTAAACTATCATGAAGATTTTACTTTTACTGAAAACTACCTTGATCGTAAGCCAACCAAGGAAGAATTGGAAGAAAACGATACTATTGTACAAGTTGAGAATGACCAAATTGACTTGCAAACAGCGGTAGAAGATAATATTTTACTCCATATTCCAACTACTATTTTGACTCCTGAAGAAAAAGAAAAGAATATTTTCCCAGAGGGTCAAGGTTGGGAAGTTGTTTCTGAAGCCTCTTTTGAAGAAGGCAAGAAGAACCAAGTTAACCCAGCTTTTGCTAAATTGAAGGTCTTGCTTGATGGGCAAGATAATGATAAGGACAATAAAAATAAGTAATAAATGTAATTGAAAAATATGGTGGACAATCAAAGAAAATTTTTACTTTGATTGTTTTTTAATCTTGTGTTAGAAGCAATTTTAAAGTATCCTTTAATTATAAAAACATTTTTTAATTAATTTATTAGTATTAGAAAACCAAATTGATCTACGAGGAAATGAATTAACATGGCAAAAATTCTAATTATTGAAGATGAAAAGAACTTATCTCGCTTTGTCGAGCTTGAATTGCAACATGAAAATTACGAGACTGTTGTTGAGAATAATGGTCGTAAGGGATTAGAAGATGCATTGAGTCAAGACTTTGATGCTATCTTGCTTGACTTGATGTTACCTGATTTAAATGGGTTGGAAATTGCACGTCGTGTTCGTCAAGTTAAGACTACGCCAATTATCATGATGACTGCACGTGATTCAGTGATCGACCGTGTTTCTGGTTTGGATCATGGCGCTGACGATTATATTGTTAAGCCTTTTGCAATTGAAGAACTTTTAGCTCGTCTTCGTGCAGTGTTACGTCGCGTTAAAATCGAAAAGGACGCATCAAAGGTTACTGTTGCTAAGCAAAAGATTGTAAAATTTAAGGATTTGACAATTGAAACTGCTAACCGAATTGTGCACCGTGGTGATGGCAAGGCAATCGATTTAACTAAACGCGAATACAACTTATTAATGACCTTGATTGAAAATAAGAACAACGTAGTTAGTCGTGATCAATTATTGAACAAGATCTGGGGTCCAGAATCTAATATCGAAACTAACGTAGTTGAAGTTTATGTACGTTATTTACGCAATAAGATTGACGCTCCAGGTCAACCATCTTACATTAAGACGGTTCGTGGTACCGGTTATATGGTAAGAGATGAAGATGATGATCAAGAATAAAGACGAGGAAAAAGAGGCCAAGCACTCATCCCTAATTGTGCGATGGGTTAGTATCGTTGCATTAACGATTACGGTCTCTTTTGTCATATTTTCAGTTGTTGCCTATCAAATTGTTAGTCATCAATCGATGGAACAGCAACAAGAGACATCTAATAATGTAGTTACCACGATGGACCGGACATTAAGTTCTATTCAAGATGAGCTAGAGATCTCAAATGTAATTCCTGCTCTGTCACCGTCTACCAGGCGTATTTTGAGGGGCGGTCCTGCTATTAGCAAAAAAGATACAGAGAATAAAGCATTTAGTGATAGCCTGATTTCATCGATTTCGAATCCAGATATTAATGTAGCAGTTTACAACAAACATGATGAAATTGTTTTTACTAATGGTAATTCTGCACCTAAGCTAAAAGAATTTGCCGGCAACCAACTTGAAGAAGTAGTAAACCGAAAAAAAGGCAAAATGCTTTTAACCTACCAGAAAATCTATTCTGAGGTAAATGGCAAATTAACTGGCTATGTAGTGGTTTCTAATAGTATGACTTATTACAATAGCTTGATGAGTAATTTGCTTCATTGGATGGTAATTATTTCACTGATTGCAATAATTATCTTCATTGCAATTTCTTATATTTTGGTTGTTAATGTAGTTCGGCCAATTAAGACGATGTCTAAGGTGGCTAAGGAAGTTAATGCTGATCCTAATAGTGAGGCTAGAATTAAGGAACTACATCGAGATGATGAGTTAGAAGAATTAGCTACTTCGATTAATCAAATGCTAGACCGGATGCAAGGTTACATTGAGCAACAAAAGCAATTTGTTGGTGATGTCTCACATGAATTAAGGACACCAGTGGCAGTAATTGAAGGGCATTTGAACCTGCTTGAAAGATGGGGCAAGGATGATCCGCAGATTTTGGATGAATCAATTAAGGCTTCGTTGCAAGAAGCTGATCGGATGAAACATTTAATTCAGGAAATGCTTGATTTAACTCGAGCCGAGCAAATCGATGTTCAATATCCGTATGAAGTAAGTGATGTTAATGAAATCATCCGCAGAGTGGTCGCTGATATGGCAATGGTTCATCCTGACTTCAAGATTCAGCTGGATGAGGATGATTTACCTGATGATACAGAGATTCAAATGTATCACGGTCATTTGGAACAGTTGCTAGTAATTTTGATCGATAATGGGATTAAATATTCGACTGATCGCAAGCAGATTAATGTTTCAGCTGGTGTAACTAAGAAGAATGTTAATATTATTGTGCAAGACTTTGGTGAGGGGATTTCTGAAGAAGATCAAAAGAAAATCTTCAATCGCTTCTATCGTGTGGATAAGGCTAGAACCCGTGAAAAAGGTGGCAATGGTTTAGGTCTATCGATTGCACAAAAATTAGTTGCTAGTTATAACGGAACAATTAGTGTTGAATCTGTTGAGGGTCAGGGCAGCCAGTTTAAATTGAAGTTCCCTCGGTTGACTAAGAAAAAAGCCGCTAAGTTAAGAAAATTAAATGAGAAGAAACAAATGCCTAAGAGCAATCTTGAGGCATAAACAAAATCCTATTAAATCAAGGTTTGGGTACCAAGATTTAATAGGACTTTTTTTCTCTAGAGGCTTAGGTATTAGAAAATAAGAAATAAAATGCTTCGAAAATAATTATAATTTTTATTAATTTAAGCGATATAATTAGCTAAAAATATTTAAACTTAAGGGATGTGACATAATGAAAGAACGCATTTTTTCAAGGAAATTCTGGCAGAAAGTTTTTAACTATCAATTGATTATCTGGTTTCTCTTGATGATTAGTTATACTTTTTCTCAGCGGAACAATCATTTTTATTTTATAGGGGATTTGTTCAATCTAGCTTTTAGTACGGCGATCATGGGATTGAACTTTTACGTGCAATTTAAAAAGGATTCCAGCAAGACTAATACTCAAATTGTTCGCTGGCTGACCATAGTAATTTTTCCTTTCAATTTTTGCCAAATTTGGCATATCACTGGGAATTTTTTGCTAAAAACCTGCCGGCTATCGAGATTCTATTAGTATTACTGCTATGGGCGGTTTATATTTTCTTGCTAGTTCCAATTGCAGTTGTACATGTTGGACCGATTAAAAATTGGTTTTTACGCTTGCTAACTATTTACTTTCTTGATATTCAGTACGGTGATGCACAAAATTTAGCAATAAATCCAGATTTTCGCTGGCTTCATTCACTTACTTATCAAGGTGTAATCGCAGCTATTGCTTTATTAACGATGACTTATTTCTTAGTTAAAGCTTGGGACTATCACTTCAATCCAAACTTAAAATTTATTAAAAGTCCAAGCTTTCAGAAGAAGATCTTGCTGGCTTTATTGATCATGGCAACTATTGATTTGTTTTACAATATTCCTAATTTAACTGCAGCCATTGAGCCCGGAATTTTGGAAGAAACCGAACGCTATTTATTGATCGTAATTTTTTTAGCTGGTTTTAATAGATTCCCAAAGTATCGCATCCCTGTTGCAATCTATGGTTCAGCAATTTTGTTCGGCCTTAGTCATTTAAGTAATTTTGGCTGGCATGGAGAAAGTTTTACTGCAACAAGTGCACAAGTTATTGGCGTAATGGGGAGCGCCTTTATCTGGGCAGAATTGTATCTCTATACAGGAAAACTATGGTTGCCGATGATCTATCACTTTTTAATGGATTATATTTCTGATTTGCAATCTGGTTGGAATTCTGCTGGCTGGTCTTGGAATGGCGAAATCACTGATTATATTTATACTGTATTAATTGTTGGCGTTCCATTGCTATTCTCAATTTGGATGCTTTTCGGTAAAAGAAGGCAAGTAATGGAAGATAATACAGATTTGATTTTGAATCTAAACGGTAGGCAAAGCATGATTTAGCAGTGACTTATATTAAAGGGACTATAATGTATATGCAAGGGTAAAATAATTAAGAGAGGTCATAAATTATGAAACTTAAGAGAATTGTATTAAGTATTGTGGCTGGAACTGCGTTTTTTGTTCCTGCAGCTTTAGCGGGTCAAAATCAATTAACACCGGTAGTTCGGGCAAGTACTCTGAAGAATAAGATTACAACTGTTAAGAGCTATACCAATCCAACTTTGTATAATAAGAATGGTAAAGAGCTAGGTAGCCAAGATCGGATAAATTTTAAGAAACCGATCAATTTTTATGGTCAACCAATTGTTATTCAGGGACCCAGGGTCAGTGCTTTTATTAATCTTAATGGGATGCCACAAGCTATTGTTAATGGTGAAACCTATGCAGATTTAGGTGATGGTGGTTATGTCAACATGAAATCGGTTGGTAGCTATAACTGGAATAATAATGAAATCGGAATTATTAAAAACACCTATATTTACAATAGCAAGGGTAATCGTTTATCAACTTATCGCGGTGGCAAGGCTTATTTAACTAAAGGTAGCAAGATTAAATATGCTGGTAAAAGTTGGACTACTTATCCTGATTCATATTTTAATTTAGGTGATGGGACGTATTTAAAGTCTAATAACGTTAATACCATGAATGGCAAAGGCGTTTTGAAGCTGAATGCTAACACTGCTATTTATAATAAGAATGGTAAGCGTATTAGCTTTAATGGACAACAGGTTTTTCCTAAATACTCAATTATAAATTATGCTGGTAAGCGTCGCACTAAGACACAAACTGACGATTACTATTACACAAACTTAAGTGGTAGTAAATCATATGCAATTAAGAATTATAAGATTAAAGGTCAAGACTATTATTACATTGGCAGAGGTGCTTATATCAAGGCAATGAATGTTGGTCGCATCAATGGCAATCCGGTATTTCGTGATGGCGGTGCAACTACGATTGTTCCGCAGACAGATTTGTACATCTATAATTCTAAATTAAAGAAAACCAAACAATCTGTTAAGAAAGGACAAAAGATTAGAGCTTTAGATCCAGTTGTTCTTGGTAGTGGTGATATTGCCCAACTATTTTACAGAATTAAGGGAACATCTAACTATGTTTCCTGGGGTGATTATAGTGAGTATGGTTTTGAAGATGATGAGCACGTGGGCTACTTCAACTTTCGTGTTAGATTAAATCCTGTTAAAACTATTGAAAATGCCGCTACACGGGCCGCTGAAGAATCAGATTAATTGGGAGTGAAGACGTTATCCATTTGGATAGCGTTTTTATTAGATTATGAAAAATAATTAATCTGAAGTGTCTAGGAAAACTCTAAAAATTGAAAACTCCTACTAAATCTTGGCATAATAAGCCTTGATATAGTAGGAGTTTTGTTTTGAGTTAAAGCCAAAAATCGATTAAAAATAGCTTTTTCTCAGATACAAACTTAATTTTTTCTATAGAGATCTTTCTTCAAACAAATGACCATAGGAACTTAAAATTCTAGCTAAATCCGTCCAAGTAAGACTGATAGTTTTGGTATTATCATTGGGATGGACGCCAACATAATTATTTTCCTCCATGGCCTCTTGGTCTACAATCAAGGGAATAGTGTTGCTAGAATCATTGAGTAAGTTAAAGGGTGAAACCGTACCAGATTTAACCTTGAGTTTTTCCTCAAGTTCATCTTCTGAAGCAAAAGTTAGACTAGGAGAAAGTAATTCACTTTGTGCTTTTTTCCAGTCAACTTTTTTATTCTCAGGCAACATGAGTAAATAATAATTTTTTCCGTTACGCGATTTAATAAAAACATTCTTCCATTTAGCAAAGTCTTTGTCTTTTAGGTATTTATCTGCTTCCTCACTTGTATAAACTGCTGGGTGAGAAAAGACTTGATAGCTAATATCATGGTCGTCTAAAAGTTGTAGTATTTCTTGAGTGTTCATTTTTACTCCTAACAAAAAATCAGGAATTTGATCCTGATTTTTTTCATTATTTACGTTTTTGTTTACCTTTGTTGCGGTTACGTAGGTTTTGGTGTAGTTCTTTCTTAGCTTCAGTTGTAGCCTTGCTTTGACCGCTATTGGAGTTAAACAAAGCATTCACTTTTTCTTTAGTAACAACAGTTTCAATTGGCTTGTCTTTTAGTTCATCAGCAATATGCTTCTTAACACTAGGTGTAAGGACAAAGGTAACGATTACTTGTTGGATAATCATTACTAAGTTACCAGCAGCCCAGTAAAGAGCTAAGGCACCAGAGAAGGATAAACTGAAGAACAAAGTCATAATTGGGTTAACAATCATCATTGATTGCATGGTCTTCTTTTGTTCTTTTGGAATACCAATTAGTGAGATATAACCTTGAATAACGGTAAAGACAGTCGCAATAATGGCTAAAACAACAGATTTGGAACTTAGAGAAATACCAAAGAATTTGGATTGTGCCAATTGAGGTGAATAGAATACCGCTTGATAAATTCCCCACATAATTGGTAACTGAATAATTAATGGCAAGCAGCCCATTCCACCAGTTAATGAAACTTGGTTTTTAGAGTAAAGCTCTCTTTGCCAAGTTGATAAAGTCATTTGTTGGTCAGGGGTGATCCCCTTGTGTCTCATTGCATTTTGAATCAACTTCATTTGCGGTTGCAGACGAGCCATTTTTTCCTGTTGACGTACACTCTTGTTTTGCTGTACTAACATCAATGGCATCAAGATTACACGTACAACTACCGTAATAATCACGATTCCCCAACCAGCACCATTATCGCCGCCAATCATGTGCGCGGTTTGAATCATGATATTTTGTAAAGGTCGGCCTAACCATTGGTAAACCCAACCGTAAATACCGCTGTGCGGTGCAACGTGTGGATCAGTTGTTGCCCCACAGGCACTTAATACAAGAGTAGCTACTGCTAATAAAGCCAGTACTCCAGCGTATCTTTTAATTTTTTTCATTTAAATAAATCACCACTTAATTTCTATCTAAAAATGTATGTCTCTAATATAATACATGAAAATCATGCATTTTTTCTACACCTGGAACCGATTCTTGACTAATATTTTGAATTTGGGCAAATCCAGATGCAGTAGGTAGTTTTTCAATAAAGCGGTCGATTTTATCACTGTCTGCTTGTAAATAGATTGTAACGGTACCATCTGCATTATTTTTAACAGTGCCAGGAATACCCATCTTGTTAGCTAATGCCATGGTTGACCAACGAAAGCCAACGCCTTGAACTAAGCCTGAACAAATTAATTTTCTTGTTTCCATTTTTATCTCCCTTATTTAAATTAAGTTCAATTTTGATTTTAGCATGATCAAAACAGATTATCAGTTATAATAGGTCTTGAATGTAAAAAGGAGAAAATTATGCAACAGATTAGTTCAGTTAATAATGCAACAATTAAGAAATTAGCCAAATTAAAGCAAAAAAAATATCGTGATGATGAAGGTTTATATTTAATTGAAGGTTTTCACTTGTTTGAAGAAGCTTTAAAGGCTGGTAAAAAATATCAATATATTTTAGGAACCAAAGAAGCACTCGATCAAGCTGATAGCAATTATGAAGTTGACCTAAGTGGTAAAAATGTTTTGTTAATTAATAAAGCTATTGCGCGGCATTTAAGTTCAACTAAAAATTCACAGGAAATTTTTATGGTGTTAAAAATTGATCAACCAAAAGAATTTCCGTTTAACTATGGTAAATGGGTTTTGCTGGATAATTTAGCTGATCCAGGTAATGTCGGGACAATCATTAGAACTGCGGATGCAGCTGGCTTTGATGGAGTAATCCTTTCACCAGAGAGTGCTGACTTATACAATCCTAAGACGCAACGAGCAATGCAGGGCAGCCAATTCCACATCGATTTAATTAAACGTGATTTGGCTGACGTAATCACTGATTTTCAAGCTGCTGCTATTCCAGTTTATGCTTCAATGCTTGACCGCTCAGCTAAGCAATTACCTGATTTTGAAAAGGTACCTCAATTAGCGTTGATCATTGGTAATGAAGCACATGGTGTCAGCCCAACCATTGCTTCTTTGGCTGATGAAAAGCTCTATATTCCAATTAAAGGACAAGCTGAATCACTCAATGCCGCTGTCGCAGCCGGGATTATGATTTATCACTTTGCTTAGCACTTGTAATTAGTAAGTGAATTTACTATAATAATGTTAGTAATACTGAAAAATATTTTATATAATATTATTTTTACAGGGATTATATAATTATGGAGGGACTTACGATGCAAGAAGTTAAAGAAAAAAAGGATACAGCTCCTTGTAAACCAGAAGATTATGAGTTGTGCTGTCACTTTGTTGGTGCTTTTAAGATTATTGGCAAAAAGTGGAATGGTTTAATTATTAGTTCACTTTGTGATACCCAAGATATGCGTTTTAAAGATTTAGCACGAACGATTGAGGCATGTAGTGATCGAGTACTCGTTGAACGTTTGAAGGAACTAGAAAAAGAAGATATCGTCAAGCGTAGTGTTGATCAGAATACCGGCATCATTTTATATGGTTTAACTAAAAAAGGTGCTGAACTTAAGCCAGTTTTTGACCAAGTACATAATTGGGCTGACAAATGGGCTTAGGGTATTGACATTAAGTAAGAAAAAAAGTATATTACTTAATGTAAGTTGCTTATTTAAAATAAGACAAGATGAAAGGAGTACGAAAATGGAATTTTTAAGTATGAGAAATGTTAATACTGACTGTTGTTCTTGTGTATCTAACATTGCTTTTAATACTCAAGAATTCAGTTTGCGTATGCCTAAATAGCTTTAATTAGAAATAAGGAGATTTACGTCAACTGGAGTAGCGTAGATCTTTTTTTATTGTTTAAAGAGACCTATGAGAGTGGGTCTCTTTTTTGTGTGATTGGGGGATTTTTAATGAATTGGACAATTATCCAACAAGCCTTGCCTGTGTTTGCTCGGGGATTTGAGCTAACGTTATGGCTTTCACTAGTTGGCATTGTGGGCTCAATTATTGTGGGGATTATTGTCAGTCTGGTGCAATACTTTAAGGTGCCTGTATTAAGCCAAATTTTGACAGCATATGTTGAATTAGCTAGAAATACACCGCTTTTAATTCAACTTTTCTTTTTATATTATGCCTTTCCAGTAATTGGCTTAAAAATGTCCGCTGAGGTCTGCGGCATCATTGGCTTAATCTTTTTAGGTGGAGCATATATGGCTGAAGGCTTTACCGGTGGTTTTAATGGCGTAAGCCCTAGTCAGATTAATAGCGGTAAAGCATTAGGAATGAACAACTTACAATTAGCTCGCTATGTGGTTTTTCCACAAGGATTTAGCCTAAGCATGCCGGCTTTAACCGCCAATATTATTTTCTTAATTAAGGAAACCTCGATTTTTTCAGTAATTGCAATTCCGGAGTTAACTAATACAGCCCTTGACTTGATTGGGATGTATTACCATTCAAATGAATATTTATTGATGCTGGTAATTGCTTATGCGATTATTTTGATTCCAATTATTTTATTATTAACTTGGCTTGAGAGGAGAGTACGGTATGCTTCATTCGGGGATTAATGTTTTGTTTGAAGGAAGTAACTTTGCCCGTTTGATGGCAGGGCTATGGACCTCGATTTGGATTGCAGCTTTGTCACTAGTAATTGGCTTGGCTGTAGGAACAATTTTTGGTATCTTAAGAACACTCAAAAATCGACCGATTCGCTTTGTTTTGCGCCTATACTTGGAATTCTTTAGGATCGTGCCAACTGTAGTTTTACTTTACTTAGTTTATTACATCTTGCCTAGAAGTTTGCACGTTAACTGGCCAGCAACTTGGATGGCAGTCTTAGCCTTTTCAATGTGGGTAGCCGCTGAATTTAGCGATATCGTTCGTGGAGCACTAGAATCAGTTCCTAAGACGCAGCGTGAATCCGGCTTAGCGTTGGGGCTAAATCGCTTGCAGCTATTTCGCTATGTATTATTGCCTCAAGCGGTCAAATTAGAATTGCCAGCAACGATCAATTTGGCTACTAGAGTAATTAAGACCACTTCTTTGTTAATGATTATCAACATTATGGAAGTGATCAATGTTGGTCAACAAATTATCGAAGCTAATAACCAACAATATCCAGCAGGCGTTTTCTGGGTATATGGTTTTATCTTTATCTTGTACTTTATTTTAGATTATCCATTATCTGCATGGGCAAAGCGTTTAACCGCTAAAAATTAGGTGAATGAAATGACAGAAGAAGTTTTAAGAGTAGAACATTTAAATAAATTTTATGGTAAACATCAGACCTTGTTTGATATTAATTTTAGTTTGAACAAAGGCGAAGTATTGACGTTATTAGGACCATCTGGTTCAGGTAAGAGTACCTTGCTTAGAACCTTAAATGGCCTAGAAGAATATGAAGACGGCGCGATTTATTTCCATGGCAAAAAGATTAATCCTAGTCCAAAGGAATGGCAATTATTGCGGCAGAAGATTGGCATGGTTTTTCAGAGTTATGATCTGTTCCCAAATTTGACCGTAATGGAAAATATTTTGCTGGCACCGGTGAAAGTGCAAAAGCGTGATGAAGACGAGGTTAAAGAAGAAGCAGTCAAATTACTAAAACAAGTTGGCTTGTCGGGATATGGGGATGCGTATCCGCGTGAATTATCTGGTGGGCAAAAGCAAAGAGTAGCGATTGTACGAGCTTTAGTTATGCATCCCGAAGTAATGCTTTTTGATGAAATTACCGCTTCACTTGACCCTGAAATGGTGCGCGGCGTGTTAGATATTATGCAAAGATTATCTGATGATGAGCATATGACAATGATCATTGTAACGCACGAGATGAACTTTGCTGCTAGAATTGCAGATAAAGTATTGTTTTTAGAGGATGGAAAAATCTTAGAGGATACACCAGGCAAGGAATTCTTTGCCAAACCGAAAACGAAGCGAGCACAAGAATTCTTAGAAAGTATGGATTTTTAGGTGTGAATAATGGCAAAAAAGATTTTTAACTGGATTATGGCTATCATATTCGTAGTAGTAGTCTTGGTTGCAGGCTATATTGGCATTAGCCGGCCAGGCATCAATGGCACTGCTTCAGGGGATAGATGGAATAGTGAAAATAATGTTTCTTCAATTAAAAGGCGTGGCTATCTAAGAATTGCCGTTTTTGGTGATTTGCCGCCATATGGCTGGGTTAATTCACAAGGTAAGCGTGTTGGTTATGACGTGCGTCTAGCGCGCAGAGTAGCTAAGGATTTGGGCGTTAAACCCAAGTTTATTCAGGTAAATGCCAATAACCGAATTGATACCTTGAATTCAAATAAGGCGGATATTGTTCTAGCTAACTTCACCTTAACGCCTGAACGTAAAAGTGTGGCTAGTTGGACCAAACCATACATGAAGGTATCAGTCGGGGTAATTTCACCAAAGTCAGCTCCTGTAACTAATGCTAAGCAGCTAAAGGGCAAGAGTGTAATTGTGACTAAAGGTACGACAGCGGAAAATTACTTTACTAAGCAAAAAGGCGTTAACTTGCTGAAGTTTGATTCCAAGACCCAGCAGTTTAACGCAATTAAAAACGGCCGTGGCGCAGCTTTAGCCGATGATAATTCTTATTTGTATGCTTGGGTTAAGCGTAATCCTAAGTTTACTGTTGGAATTAAAACTATTGGCCCTAACCAATACATCTCTGGTGCGGTGAAGAAGGGCAACAAGTCACTGCAAAAATGGATGGATCGTGAAATTACTAAGCTGAACAGTGAGAGCTTCTTTACTTATGATTATAATAAAGAATTGAAGCCATACTTTGGTAAGGAAATCAGACCTAGTGACATTGTTTTGCCGCAGGGAAAATAAAAAACTTGCAAGAAACAGGTAAAAGAAATATCATATTAATTAATTACTAAGATCAAGACTAGTAACAGATTATTTTTCTAAAGAGAGTCTTCTTTCAAAAGCTGCAAGAGAAGATAGAAAAAGTCTGTGAATTTCATCTTGGGAGTAGGATCTAATCAATTCCGGTATTTCACCGTTAACGAAAACTTAAGTGTGGGCGTTGCTACGTCCAAACTAGGGTGGTACCGCGACGCTTCGTCCCTATTGGAGACGGGGCTTTTTTGTTTTGAAAGGAAAGATTTAATGGACTTATTTGATAAGTTAAAAGAGCTCCATGAAGAAGGGCTTAAGCAAATCAACAAGGCTAAAGACGAAAAAACTTTGAATGATGTCAGAGTTGAACTTGTTGGTCGTAAGGGCGAATTAACTAAGATTTTGCACTCAATGCGTGAAGTTGCACCAGAAAATAGACGTGAAGTTGGTCAAAAGGTTAACGAATTACGTGACTTGTTTAATGCTCAATTAGATGAAGCTAAAGAAAACATTGTTCATGCAATGTTAGTTAAGAAGCTTGAAGATGAAAAGATTGATGTTACTTTACCAGGTCGTGAAGCACATCTTGGTTCAAAGCACCCAATCAACATTATTTTAGATGATCTTGAAAGCTACTTTATTGGTATGGGCTATCAAGTAGTTCAAGGTCCAGAAATTGAAACTGATCACTACTGCTTTGAAATGATGAATATCCCTAAGGATCACCCAGCTCGTGACATGCAAGCTACTTTCTACATTGATGATGAAGATTTGCTTAGAAGTCAGACCTCAGGTGATCAAGCTAGAGTCCTAGAAAAGCACGACTTCTCAAAGGGTCCACTTAAGATGGTGGGACCAGGTAAGGTATACCGCCGTGATGACGATGATGCGACTCACTCACACCAATTCATGCAAATGGAAGGTTTGGTTATTGACAAGAACGTAACTATGAGTGATTTAAAGGGTACTTTGGAATTAATTGCCAAGCACGTTTTTGGCCAAGATCGCGAAACCCGTCTTCGTCCAAGTTACTTCCCATTCACTGAACCATCAGTTGAAATGGATGTATCTTGCTTTAACTGTAATGGTAAAGGCTGCCCTATTTGTAAATACACTGGCTGGATTGAAGTATTAGGTGCTGGTATGGTTCATCCTAATGTTTTGGAAAATGCAGGTGTTGACTCAAGCGTTTACGGCGGTTTTGCCTTCGGTGTTGGTCTTGATCGTTTCGCTATTTTGAAATACGGTATCGATGATATTCGTGACTTCTACACCAATGACGTACGTTTCTTAGAACAATTCCGTAAGGAGGAAAGATAATTAATGTTAGTTTCATACAATTGGCTAAAAGATTTTCTTGATTTAGATGGTCAAGATCCATACGAATTAGCAGAAGAAATTACTCGTAGCGGGGTTGAAATTCCAGACCGTATTCATCCAATGGATGGCTTGAAGAAGTTAGTTGTCGGCCGTGTCCTTGATTGTGAAGGCGTTGAAGGTACTCACTTGCACTTAACTCACGTTGATGTTGGTGAAGACGAACCTTTGCAAATTGTCTGTGGTGCACCTAATGTAGCTGCAGGTGAAGATGTGATTGTTGCTCTTCATGGCGCTCGTATTGCTGGCAATGAAAAGATCAAGAAGGGTAAAATCCGTGGCATGGAAAGTTACGGCATGATCTGTGGTTTACAAGAAATCGGCTTTAGCGATAGCGTGGTACCACAAGAATTTGTCGATGGTATTTACGTATTCCCAGCAGATGCCGAAGTTAAACCTGGTCAAGATGTATATGAAGCACTTGGCATGGATGATTACATTTTGAACTTCGACATTACTCCTAACCGTGCTGATACTTTAGGCATGGAAGGTGCCGCTTATGAAGTCGGTGCTATTATCGACCAAAAGCCAAAGGTTGAAGAAAAGGTTGTCTTAAAAGAAGATGGTCCAGCCTGGACAGATTCACTCGATGTTAAAGTTGATGAAAAGCTTGCACCTAAGTTTTACTTACGTAAGCTCGAGAATGTTAAGATTCAAGACTCACCACTTTGGTTGCAACGTCGTCTTTGGAATGCAGGCATTCGTCCAATTAACAATGTAGTTGACGTTACTAACTATATCATGCTGTTAACTGGTCAACCAATGCATGCTTATGACGCTAAGACTTTTGCTAACGGAAAGTTTGAAGTAAGACTTGCTAATAAGGGTGAGAAGCTTACTTTGCTTAATGAAAAAGAAGCCGAGCTTGATCCAAATGACATCATCATTACTGATGGTGAAAAGCCAGTGATGATGGCTGGTGTAATGGGTGGTCTTAACTCAGAAATTACTTCAGAAACTACTGATGTCATTCTTGAATCTGCCATTTTTGATCCAGCACTTGTAAGAAAAGCAGCTCTTCGTCACGCTAACCGTACTGAAGCATCCAGCCGCTACGAAAAGGGTGTTAACTGGGATGCGACTGAAAAGGCAATCAATATGGCTGCCCTTCTGCTTAGAAATGATGCTAACGCTACGGTTGATGAAGGCATTCTCAAGGCAACTGATCAAAAACGTGAACCAGTTGTAGTTAAGACTACTGCTTCATATATTGATAAAGTTTTAGGTACAAAATTATCAGTTGATGAAATTGTGAAGATCTTTGATTGTCTCTGCTTCAAGGTCGATGTAGATGGTGACAACTTAGCTGTTCATGTACCAAATAGAAGATGGGATATTTCAATTCCAGCTGACTTGGTTGAAGAAGTTGGTCGTTTGTACGGCTATGACAATCTTGAATCTACTCAACCTGTTTTGCCAGAAACTCACGGTGGCTACTCAGAAAAAGAAGAAATGATGCGCCGGATGAAGGCAATCGTTGAAGGACAAGGCTTGATGGAAGCTATTTCTTACTCATTGACTTCACCTGAAAAGGCAACTCGTTACACTAAAGATCCTAAAGATTTAGTTGAAGTTCAATCTCCACTTAACTCAAGCCGTTCTGTAATGCGGGAGAACTTGATGACTGGTTTGGTTGATGCAGCTAGCTACAACTTTGCTAGAAAACAAACTCAATTAGCATTGTTTGAACAAGGCCGCACTTATGACCATGGTGGTGGCACATTCAATGAACATGAACACTTGGCTGCTCTTTATTCAGGCAATACTTTTGCGGAAAACTGGCAACATTTAACCCAAAAAGTTGATTTCTACTTTGTTAAGGGTCAATTAACTAACTTGTTTGCTGCAGTTGGCATTGATCTTGATAAGGTAGTCTACAAGGCTGAAGGTATTCAAGGGATGCACCCAACTAGAACTGCCGGTATTTATATTGATAAGCAATATGTTGGGATGATCGGAATGGTTGCTCATGCAGTAACTCTTTCTGATAAGGCACTTCGCGGCAGTGAACTTTACGGTTACGAAATTGATTTGGATACCATTATTCCAATGTTGACTAAGGGTGTAACTGCCGTTCCAGCACCTAAGTTCCCAGCAATTCAACGTGACTTGTCACTTTTAGTTGATAAGCCAGTTACTAACCAAGAAATTGAGAATATCATTGAATCTAATGCTGGTAAATACTTAGTTGATCTTAAAGTAATTGATGTTTACGAAGGCAGTCACATTGCAGCTGGCAAGAAGAGTATTTCTTACAACTTGACCTTCTTGAATAGAAAAGATACTTTGACTGATGATGTTGTTAATAACGCCATGGACAAGGTTGTTGCTGCTCTTGAAAATGATCTTGCGATTAAAGTTCGTTAAAGGTTGACATTATTGACGTAAATTAATATTATTGATCAGTGCAAGATAAAGAAAATTAATTTCTGAGGAGTTAAAAATATGCCTGAAAAATCTTATCCAATGACTGCTGAAGGTAAAGAAAAACTTCAAGCAGAATTAAAGAACTTAAAATTAGTTAAGCGTCCAGAAGTTATTGAACGTATCAAGGTTGCACGTTCTTTCGGTGACTTGTCAGAAAACTCCGAATACGATGCAGCTAAGGATGAACAAAGTCACCTTGAGGATAGAATTGCTCAAGTTGAAGAAATGCTTAAGTATGCACAAGTTGTTGATGCAGAAAGCGTTGATCCTAACGAAGTTTCAGTTGGTAAAACAATTACCTATACTGAAGTTGGTACTGATGATCCAGAAACTTACACTATTGTAGGTAGTGATGAATCAGATCCATTGAATGGCAAGATTTCTAACGATTCACCAATTGCTCAAGCTTTATTGGGCAAAAAGAAGGGTGAAACCGTATCAATTACCACTCCTGGTGGCAAGTTTGACGTTGTAATTAACGAAGTTAAAGCCTAATAATAAAAAGGGAGGGTAGCTATGACTATCTTCCTTTTTGTTTTTTTGAAAGGATTTTAAAATGAGAACAGTTGGTATTATTGGCATGGGCCATGTTGGTGCAACCGTTGCCTATACTTTATTTACGCACAGTATGGTTGACGAACTGATTTTAATTGATAAAAATGAAGCTAAAGTAAATGCTGAATACAATGACTTGCATGATACTTTGGCTAGAAATGATAGCTATGTTAATGTGCGAAAGCAAGATTGGGACGGCTTAGAAGATGCTGACATTATTATTACCGCTTTTGGTGATATTGCGGCTTCAGTTAAGACAGGCGACCGCTTTGGTGAGTTTGAATTAAATGCAAGAAATGCCAAAGAAGTTGGGGCAGATATTAAAGAATCAGGCTTTCACGGCGTTTTGATCAATATTTCTAATCCATGTGATGCAATTACCCAAATTTTGCAAGAAACTTCTGGTTTAAAGAAGAATCGCGTCTTTGGTACTGGTACTTTCCTTGATACTGCAAGAGTTCAAAGAATAATTGGTGAAAAACTTGGTCAAGATCCACGTAACGTAGAAGGTTTCGTTTTAGGTGAACATGGTTCTTCACAATTTACAGCCTGGTCAACGGTAAGAGTTAATAACAAGATTGCTTTCCAATTGTTTGGTGATGAAGAACAAGAAAAGATTAGTGAACAATCAAATAAGAATTCCTTTATTGTGGCTAAGGGAAAGGGCTATACTAGCTATGCTATTGCCACTTGTGCTACTCGTTTAGTTCAAGCAGTCTTTAGCGATGCTCATCTATATTGTCCTGTTTCAGTTTATAATCCTGAATACAAGACTTATATTGGTTATCCAGCTATTATTGGTCGCGACGGCATTGAGGAAGAAATTGAATTAAAGCTTACTTCTGAAGAAAAAGAAAAGTTGCAAGCTGCTGCAGATAAGATCAAAGAACACTTGAAGCAATTGAAGAAATAAAAAATAGTCATTATAAAAAATAAGGCGAGAATTACAGTCATTGTAGTTCTCGTCTTATTTTTTGCTTATTTTATTTTTACATCCCAAGCGGCAATTTGCTTGTTGCCGTAGTATTTCTTGTAAATTTGCTTGGTCTTTTTGGTCTGGTATGCTTTAACAATTTCTTGATAAATCTTTTTATTTTTATCCTTGGTGCGGGCGCAAATAATATTGATCCATTGCTCAGAGTCTTTGTTCAATGGTTCGACAAAGATAGTTTGCTTGTCACCTAGATGTGCAGGGCCAGCAAAGTCATTGTTAACAACCGCTGCATCAACGTCATCAATGACACGGCTAGTTTGTTCTGATGCAACTTCTTTAATCTTGAAGTGGTTAGGATTGGCAGTAATATCTGCAACAGAGACCAATACTTTGCCCTTCTTCAATTTGATCAACCCGGCATTTTTCAAAACAAAAAGTGCTCTCGATTCATTGGTGGGATCGCTGGGGACCACAATTGTTGCTCCTTCAGGTAGTGCATTTAGGCTATGATATTTTTTGGAATATAAGCGAATAGGTGAGATATAGGTTTTACCGATTGCAGTAATTCCGCCATGGTTGGCTTTGTTCCAGGCGTTGAGGAAAGCATAGTGCTGGAAGGCATTCAGATCAACGTCACCGGATTTAAGTGCCTTGTCAGGTTGGTCATAACCATCAAAACTTTTAGTGGTTAAAATAATCCCATATTTCTGTTTGACGGTTTGAGCAACGCTTTTCCAGATTGCAATGTCACCTTTGCTGGCACCAACGATTCCTACGCTAACTTTGGTTTGACCGTTGCTTTTTGGCGTCCAAAAGAAGCTGAAGTAACCAGCTACGATAATCAATAAGCTAACAATGGTGCCAATAATAATATTCCGCTGTCTTCTTTTTCTCATTTTTCTTTCTCTCATATGCAAAAAAAGCACCCATTCTCAAAGGACGAGTGCTTCGTGTTACCACCTTTATTTGCCAGCTATTTACATAACTGACCTCAATAGCTATCTAACAATAGCTTGCATTGTTAACGAGAGCAACCCCGATACTAGCTAAATATCACTAGTATAATCATTCTGAATCCATTTTCATTAAGCAGTTTCTTTTACTTCTCACCAACCAGTAATTCTCTGTAAGAAAGCTAGCTATAATTACTCTATTCATCAAGATTTTTTAATTATTGCTATTAATTTATCATCTCGTTTTAATTTTGTCAAATAAATTTTTTTACTTAGTTAAAAAGTTAGTAACGGAAGAAATAGTGAGAAAAAGTTTATTTTCGTCGATTAACAAAGTAGTAAATGAGTGAGACAACCGATTCAGCCAACATCCCACCGGCCATCCAGTACATTGCCATCATCATTTTGCCGGTAAAAGTAAAGTAGGCAGTAATGGCGTAAACAATTACCCAAATACGCGTGGTGCTAGTTAAATCGTTCTAGGCAATATGCCATATTATAAGCTAA
>OLPZ01000061.1_pt1 | contig 85986 bp, 80 predicted proteins | sample 1672711 | NCBI WGS metagenome assembly OLPZ01 (sample SAMEA3136716, study PRJEB25190) | human gut metagenome
TTTTTCTACTACTTTTACTCCAATTAATTTTGTTACTGTATTACCATGTGAATCTATTACTGATAATTTTACCCAATATTGTCCTGGTTTACTTGTATCTACACCACTTGCATCTATAGTAGCTTTATTTGTTATATCTCCATCTTCTTTATCTATAACTTTTAAGTCTAGATCTTTTATTTCGAATTTATCTCCTACATTTAAAGTTATGCTATCTTTAGAAGTTACTACTGGTGCTTCATCTTTTACTACTGGCGCTTTTTCTACTACTTTTACTCCAATTAATTTTGTTACTGTATTACCATGTGAATCTATTACTGATAATTTTACCCAATATTGTCCTGGTTTACTTGTATCTACATCACTTGCATCTATAACAGCTTTATTTGTTATATCTCCATCTTCTTTATCTATAACTTTTAAGTCTAGATCTTTTATTTCAAATTTATCTCCTACATTTAAAGTTATGCTATCTTTAGAAGTTACTACTGGTGCTTCATCTTTTACTACTGGCGCTTTTTCTACTACTTTTACTCCAATTAATTTTGTTACTGTATTACCATGTGAATCTATTACTGATAATTTTACCCAATATTGTCCTGGTTTACTTGTATCTACATCACTTGCATCTATAACAGCTTTGTCTGTTATATCTCCATCTTCTTTATCTATAACTTTTAAGTCTAGATCTTTTATTTCAAATTTATCTCCTACATTTAAAGTTATGCTATCTTTAGAAGTTACTACTGGTGCTTCATCTTTTACTACTGGCGCTTTTTCTACTACTTTTACTCCAATTAATTTTGTTACTGTATTACCATGTGAATCTATTACTGATAATTTTACCCAATATTGTCCTGGTTTACTTGTATCTACATCACTTGCATCTATAACAGCTTTGTCTGTTATATCTCCATCTTCTTTATCTATAACTTTTAAGTCTAAATCTTTTATTTCGAATTTATCTCCTACATTTAAAGTTATGCTATCTTTAGAAGTTACTACTGGTGCTTCATCTTTTACTGGAGTTTCGCCTATTTCTAACCATTTAGTGTAAGCATATCCATTTAAGTTATTATATCTTACTTTTGTCCAACCTTTAACTGGAGATTTATCAGCTAATATTTCTAATACATCACCTGTTTTAGAATTATCTAATAGTGCAGTATGTGTTCCTTGTCCTGCTCTTATTGCTAAATATTGATCTTTAGTTGATTTAGTATTAACTTTAGCAGTCCCAATTACTTCAGGATCCGTACTTCCTTGTTCCATTTCATCTAAGTATTTACTAGATATATATCCTACTTTGCTACCGAATTTTATTTGATACCAACCATTAGAGCATTTACCTGTAACTTGGAATACTTGTCCCGCAGCTAATTTTCCTATTTTTGCATAAGAAGTTGATGGTCCAGTTCTTACATTAAAGCTAATTTGTGCTTTGAATACATCACTACAATCTTCTACTTCTGTTACTGTAGTTGAAGATGTTTTAACATATTTTTTAGATATATAAGCTGTTCCACCTTTATAATTTATTTCATACCAATTTGAATTTTCCCCAACGATTTCTACTTTATTACCTGTATATAATTTTCCTATTATTTTACCAGATAATGATGCTTTATTTCTAACGTTTAATCTACTATTTCCTACTTTAACTTTTCCTACTTTTATAGTTATTTTTGAATCTTGTGCTAAAACTTTTTCCACTTTAGTTTTTGTACCAGTTTCAACATTTGCATTTGCTAGAGCAGTATTATCTGCGTAAACAGATACTGTTGTAGCTACTATTAACCCAGCTGTTATAATTACTTTGCCACATCTTTTCTTAAACATTTGAAAACTTTTACTCATTTTATTACTCCCCCTTTGAATTTTTATTTATGAGCTTAGTTATATTATAGTACATTTTCTAATGTTTTTGAGTGTTTTTTTGAAATTTTTTTATTTTTTGGTATTTTATTGCAATTTATTTCTTCTATATTCCACAGTATAAATCATTTTTTTACTTTATTGTTATTACAAAATTTAAATTAAAAATATTATAAACAAATTCAAGCAATTTGTTTATAATATTTTTAATCTGAATTGTCTAATATAGATATAATAAAAAAATAATTTGGGCTATAGAGTAATTCTGACACTCTATAGCCCAAATTATTTTTCACTTCAATAAATAAACACTTGCAAAATCAACAACATGTTATTTATTTTAATTTAGTTTATTACATTCCTATTTCTTTGAATTCTCTACTTCCTGGTTTAACTAATTCTATTTTTCCTTCTTTGCATAAAGGACAATCATCAGCCTCATGAACTTGTATGTCTAATTTTATAGCACTGTATATTGGCATTCCTATTGGAGCACTTGTTCTATCTGCTATACAAGCAACACCGATAACTTCTCCGCCTAATTCTTCTAATGCTTTTTTAGTTTCTAGAGTTGATTTTCCTGTTGTTACAACATCTTCTGATATTATTATTTTAGCCCCTGGTTTAACTTCGAATCCTCTTCTTAATTGCATTACTCCATCTTTTCTTTCAGTGAATACAGCTTCCTTGTTTAATTGTCTTCCTAATTCATAAGAAACTATTACACCACCCATAGCTGGTCCAACTACTAAGTCTATGTCTAAGTCTTTTATTTGATCAACAACTGTGCTTAATACTTGCGCAGCATATTCTGGGTATCTTAAAACTTTTGCACATTGTACATATCTGTTACTGTGTTTTCCTGAAGATAATAAGAAGTGTCCTTCTAATAATGCATCACTTTTCTTTAATATTTCTACTACATCTACTTTGCTCATTTATATATTCCTCCGATAATTATAATTTATTTAAATTTTTAATCTTAATTTTTAATTTATTATTTCTAAAATTATATATTGTTACTTACACAATGTAACTTTACTCCGATTAATTCCAACCGATAACTATATTATTCCCCTTATTTCATCTAGAGATTTTATTCCCTCTTTTTCCATGAAATCATTTATTCCTTCTATTATTTCAAGTCCAACTCTTGGATTCATAAAATTAGCTGTTCCGATTTGGACACAAGTTGCCCCTGCCATTATAAATTCTATCGCATCTTCGGCAGTTGTTATTCCTCCCATTCCGAATACTGGGATGCTGACATTTTTACAAACTTCGTGAACCATTCTTAGTGCTATTGGTTTTATCGCTGGACCTGATAAACCTGCATATACATTTTCAAATACTGGTTTTCTATTTTTTATATCTATTGCAAGAGCTTTGAATGTATTTACTAAAGATACACCGTCTGCTCCTTCTTCTTCACAAACTTTTGCCATTTCTACGATATCTTCTGCATTTGGTGAAAGTTTTATTACTAGTGGCTTTTTACAAACTGCCCTAACTTCTCTTACTACTTCTCTAGCAACTTCACTTTTTATTCCAAATGCCATTCCTCCTGCTTTAACATTTGGACAAGATATATTTAGTTCTATTATGTCGATATCTTTATCGTTTAAAAGTTCAACACCTTTTATGTAGTCTTCTAAACATCCACCCCCGATATTTGCAATTCTGACTAAATCTAATTTTTCAAAGAATGGAAGTTCTTTTTCTATAAAACCTTCAACTCCTGGATTTTCAAGACCTACACTATTTATCATTCCTGATGGTGTTTCCCAAACCCTTATTCCATTGTTTCCTGGTTTTGCATTTAATGTAAGTCCTTTTCCACTTACTCCACCTAATTGTGATATATCATAAACTTCGTTGTACTCTCTTCCAAATCCAAAGGTACCAGATGCCATTATTATTGGATTTTTAAAAGTTAAATTTTTAAATTTTACACTTAAATCAGCCATTAAAAAATCACATCCTCTCCCCAGAATACTGGACCGTCTTTACAAGTTTTTTTGTTTCCACCTTGAGTTTTACAAGTACATACTAAACATGCACCCATACCACAAGCCATTCTATTTTCAAGGGATACCATTACTCTTGTATTTGTCCCCTTTTCAGCATTTGTTTTTTCAACTTTGTCCATTAATGCCTTCATCATTGGTGTCGGACCACAAGTTAATATGTAGTCATATTCCTCTGTATTTATTATGTCTGTAACAAAAGTGCTTCCCACAGCAGTCTTAACATTGTTACATACTTCTTCATATTTATCTATTAAAATAGGTTCATTTCTAAAACCTAAATATGAATCGCTACTTGGTATATTTTTTGCAACTAAGTATAGAGGTGCTACTCCTATTCCCCCTCCTACTAATGCAACTTTACCTTCCACCTTTTGATATCCGTTACCATAAGGTCCTTCTAATTTTATGTTGTCGCCAGGTGTTAATCTGCTAAAGATTTTTGTTCCTTCGCCAACTACTTTATATAAAAAAGTTATGCTGTTTTCATCTATATCATGAATACTGATAGGTCTTGATAAGGTTGGATAATTATCCCATGCTCTAAGCATATAAAATTGACCCATTCTTCCTTTGAATTCTCCCTGTACCTTCATTTGGTACATATCTTCTCCTATGTATGTGTTTTCTATTATTTTGTACATTATTTTACTCCTCTACATCTACCCCTAATAGTTTCATTATTAAAGCCATTCTTACATACATTCCAAACTTAGCTTGTTGGAAATATACTGCTCTTTTGTCGTTGTCTACTTCTGTTGCGATTTCATTTACTCTTGGTAGTGGGTGCATTACTAACATATTTTCTGGTGCTTTACTCATTTTGTCTGCATCTAATCTGTAGCAGTCTTTTAATAATTCATATTCTTCCAAATCTGCAAATCTTTCTTTTTGGATTCTTGTCATGTATAAAAGATCTAAACTTGGAATTGCATTATCTAAACTTGCAGTTTCATAATAAACATGATCTTTAAGATATTGTTTTACATATCCAGGCATTCTTAATTGTTCTGGAGCTATAAATACGAATTTACTGTCGTTGTATCTGTTCATTGCTTTTACAAGTGAATGTACAGTTCTTCCGTATTTTAAGTCCCCACATAATCCTATTACGTGGTTATCTAATCTTCCTGTTAATGTTTTTATTGTTAGTAAATCTGTTAGTGTTTGAGTTGGATGTTGATTTCCACCATCTCCTGCGTTAATAAAAGGTACTTCTGTATATTTTACAGCTTCGTCTGCTGAGCCTGCTATTGGATGTCTCATCGCGATTATATCAACGTATCCAGATACTATTCTTATTGTGTCAGCTAGTGATTCTCCTTTTGATGCTGATGATGAACCAGGTTCTGAGAATCCGACAACATTTCCGCCTAATCTCTTCATAGCTGATTCAAAACTAAGTCTAGTTCTAGTTGATGGTTCATAAAATAATGTAGCTAATAATTTTCCCTTACAAACTTCAGAATATTTGTCAGGATTAGCCATGATTTGTTGAGCCAAATCTAAAATTTCATCTATTTCTTTAATTGAAAAGTCTTCTGGTTGGACCAAATTTCTTGATTTTAACATATTTATCCTCCTTTTTTAGCCTCACCGGACTAAAATTAAAAGTTATTTGTATTCTGTTAGTAGGTTATCATTTTTATATTTTTATGTCAATAGATTGCCATAAATTATCAATTAAATAAGTCATTATTTTCAAAAGTTGATATAAAATTTTATTATTTCGTACCTTTTTAATAATACCTATTTAACAAACTATAAATAACTTTACCGTAGTTATTTCTTTTTATTTTAGTTTGATTGATTACTACTTATATTATATGATATAATTTAATTGCTAACTAGTAGAAATACTAAAAGGCTATATATTTTCTCGTTTCTGAACAAAAACGGGCTGATATATAGCCTTTTTTTTATAACATATATAAAATTATACTCATTTTTGATTATGATTTCTTTTATATGTTTCAAAGAAATATTTATTTAATAAGGGGGTCGTTAAATGGAAAAAACAAATCAAAACCAAATGGGGACTAAACCGATTGCTTCTTTAATTTTTACTATGGGATGTCCACCTATAGTCTCTATGTTTGTACAGTCTATGTATAACATAGTCGATAGCATTTTTGTCGCAAAACTCGGTGAAAATGCACTAACTGCAGTATCGCTTGCCGCTCCAATCCAATATATATTATTAGCCGTTTCTGTCGGTGTAGGTGTTGGGATTAATTCTTATATCTCTAGAAATTTAGGGGCTGATAATATTGATGAGGCAAATAATACTGTTACCCACTCTATGATTTTAGCTCTTGCACATTCTGTTTTATTTATCATCTTGGGGTTATTATTTATCAAGCCATTTTTTAGAATTTATGCTAACAATGATGCAATTTTTTCCGATGGATGTAGTTACACTTATATAGTAGTGTTGCTTTCATTCTCTTTATTTTTTCAACTTACTTTTGAAAAAGTTTTTCAAGCAACAGGAAAAATGTTGCTACCGACTATTTCACAAATAATTGGGGCTATCTTAAATATAATTCTAGATCCAATATTTATATTTGGCTGGTTTGGAATGCCGAAACTTGGTGTTACTGGAGCCGCAATAGCCACCGTAATTGGTCAAATAGTATCATTCCTTATACTACTTATATTTTTCATCAGAAACGATAGCGTATTAAAAATCGATTTAAAACTGTTTAAATTCGATTGGAACATTATCAAGCAGATATATGCAGTTGGAATTCCATCGGCGCTTATGATTTCAATTTCTTCTATTCTTACAATTTCACTTAATTCTGTTTTAGTAAAATTCTCGAATACTGCCGTTTCGATTTACGGTATTTATTACAGACTTCAAACATTTATCACTATGCCTGTAAATGGGTTAGTTCAAGGTATTAGACCTATTATTGGATTTAATTATGGAGCCAAAGATAGGGGTAGAATTATTGAAACATTGAAGATAAGTCTTATTGTTTCTGTTGTGCTTATGTTAATTGGTTTATTATTGTTTATGTTTATACCAAGACAATTACTTTCAATGTTTAGTGCATCAGAAAATATGATGAGTCTTGGAGTTGTAACACTTCGTATAATGAGCCTTGGCTTCTTATTTTCTGCGATTTCGTTTATTATATCTGCGATGTATGAATCAATTGGAAAAGGAACTTACAGCTTGGCAATTTCTCTTGTAAGACAATGTATAATAATTATCCCAGTTTCTATGTTCTTTTATAAAATAATTGGGCTTACTGGAATTTGGATTACCTTCCCTGTATCTGAAATTGCAGCTGCACTTGTTTGTTTGTGGATGTTTATTAGAACTTGTAAAAAAGATGAGGTATTTATTAAAAATAATGATTAGTTATTATTTTTGATATCTATTAATATAAAAATTTTTTATTATAAAAAACCTTAAATCTGCATAAAAAAAGAAATGCCATTAAATATGACATTTCTTTTTTAAGTTATATAATTAATTATTTTTTATAATTAATTAGTATTTATTAATTCATATAATTTCTCTATTGAAACGGGATCTACTACAAGAATACTAGTTCCTAAAGTCTCTATTGTTTTGCCATTCGATTTTCCTATTATTGATGGTTTTATTATTGAATTTGATACTGACTTATCAAGTATCAAAGTAAAATCTATATCTCTTTCTTCATTTGGAGATAAATTTACACTATCAAAATCAATAGACAGTTTATCCGAAGAATTTAAATTAATTTTTTCTAGCAATATGTCATTGTTAGAATTATTTTTTACTGTATAACTTAATAAATAAGTATTATCTTCGTTTATAGCTTCTACTAAAGAGATTCCACCTACAACTTCTATATCATCACTTACTGAATTTTCATCATATACTGTCACAGAATAATTTCCTAAATTAGCAGAGTAAGTATCTGATGCAGTAGTTATAACTGCCTCTATATCGTCTAATTTAAATCGTCCTGTACTGTTAAATAACATATTAAACTGTAATGTATAACTTGTGAATTCAGGGAATTCTTGCTTATTATTTAACTCTATATTGTATATTTCACCATCGTCAAAGTTCTGTATACTTATAGATGTATCATCGTTAATTTTATGATTAAAATCATAAATAGGGACCTGAATAATAATATCTTCATTTTTTAAAACAGAAATATCATTATCCCATTTCCCATAAATATAGACATTAGAATTATTCTTATCCCTATTATAATCTAACTTCTTGCATCCAGTTATTAATCCAGGTAATAATAAAACTGAAATTATTGTTAAAAATATTTTATAACTCTTTTTCATATATAAAACCTAAATTAATTTACACTCCATTTATATTCAAAATGACTAAACTTATTTCCATATGCAATTGCGTTTTGAGTGTCCATAAATTTATCATTAACCATAAAATATCTTTGTTGATTTAGTTTAGTTCTGTTGTAAACATTTCTATATTTTATAGTATATGTTTTATTCTTTTTTGGAGCACTTATTGAATATGAAGTCGTTCTATTAAAAGTTTCTGTTGTTGAATACCCTAGTGTTAAATCAAGTTTAGAATGACTTAATTTTATATTTCCTGTTAAAGTATTGCTTACAGTATAACCTTTTGTTAAGGATATTTTAACTCCTTTTCCTCCTTTTCCTTTTACACCTGTTTTCCAATCTCCATAATACTTTCCAGCTGAAGATTTAGATTTTACAATCCACGGACTCCACCCTGCACTATTTAGTGCTAAAGATGAAGATGATGTTGCTGCAACCATTGTTATAGATAGTACAAGGCTACAAGCAACCATAGAAATTTTTCTTAATAATTTTTTCATAATAAACCTCCCATATATTTTTTCCTCATTTATTATACACAATTTCATGACAAAATATATATTTTATGTAATAAAATTGTTCATTTGTAAAATATTACATATTTTTATATATGTATTTGTAAAGTGCAAAAATTTAAACACTATAAAAAGGATGCTGTAGAGTAAATTAACTGTTTTTTCATCATCAAATACACAAAGTAAATCTCTTCCCATATAAACCTCTACTGGTTTTGCTCCGATAGCATCAACCATTGCATCAGTTATTTCAACAGGTTTTAAATCGTAAGCTGGAAAATCCATTTCGTATAAATCACCTTTTCTATTTACGATTAAATCTCCACTCATTGTGCTGAATGTAACTGTTTTTAAATCTGGTTCAATTTTATTCATTACTACATATGCACAAGCTAAAGTAGCATGTCCACATAAGTTTTATTAAACTTATTTAAACCAAGAAGAGCTAAAAATTTCTTTCATCATATCAAATTTTTCTCTACCTATAGATTTGATTATTTCTTCTTCTATATTTCTTTTTATATGTAAAGTTTCATCCATAAAGTATCTCCCTTTATTGGTAAGACAAAGGAATTTATCTCTTGAATTATCTTGATGCTCCTCTATTATAATTAAAGTGAGGTAGTTTTATGTTTAAAAATAAAAAAGAACATTTTATATTTATTTTAATGGTATGTACAACTATGGTTTATATCATGAGTTGTTATAACGTAGCACTTATAGAAGGATTTTCAGCAAATATATTTTTACATGCTATATTAGGATTCCCTGCTGCATTCGTATTCGCATTAATAGTTTCTCCATTAATAAGGGCTATATTCTTCAAAATGTTTCCACCAGTGGTTGGAAACACAGAGTCAAAAGCATCATAATATTTATAAATTTAATTAAATATTGTTAAAATAAATAAAGCTGTCGCACTATTTCTTAGTACGGCAGCTTATTTTATATCTTATTTTAACTTGTTTATCTCATCAATTGATAACCCTGTTTTTAGCGCTATAGTTTCTATATCCAATACATCTAGTAATGCTTTTGCTATTTCTCTCTTACCTTGCTGTATCCCTTTTCTTTCAGCTTCGTTTAATGCACTAATTTTATCTCTTAATGTTTTAGCTCTCATTTCATATATTTCACGTTGGGTGTCATCATTACTCATTCGTATTAATTCATCTTTTGCTTGACGTATTTCTTCTATATTCATTTCTAAACTTCTAACTGTTTCACTCTCAGGGTCCTTTAAAAATTCTATCCAATTTACTAACATATCCTTTTCATCTGCACCATCATCTAGCTTTGGTATTTCTATAAAATGAATTTCGGCTACATTTGTTAATTCTTCATTGCTGTATATTTCTTTTAATCTATATCCACTATGGAATTTTCTTGTTTTTAAATATTTAAAGTTAAGAATGTTTATACATATCGTTCTCTTCAAAACACTATAGTCCTGACCCTCACCTAACTGTTCTGAATATAATTTTGACCAGTAGTATAAGCTTCTTTTTATCATATTATATTCGTTTTTCAATTGTATCTCTATATTTATAATTTCATCATTACTTGTTTTTGCTTTTACATCTAATCTTGAAAATTTATCTTCTATGTAATTTTTATTTATATCTGTATTTTTTATTTCTACAGATGTTATCAAATCTTTCGGTTTTAGCGTTGCATTTAAAAATGAAATTAATATTTTGGGATTTTTTTCGCTACCAAATATATTTTTAAAAACAAAATCCATCTTTGGATCTAATAATCCTTTCATCTTATCACGCCCTTTCTCTAAATATATTAAAATTATATCATAATATATTATTTGTTATACTTTTTATAAATGAACTTTTGAGCTTTCTATAAGTTTAATCAAATATTATTAATAAAAAAACTCTCTACATCACATATCAAATTATGATATAAAGAGTTTTTTAATCTATCTATAATTTCTTATATTGTCTTTTTAATATCATGAAGATGACAAAGAAAATTAAAGTCGTATATATGCTTATAATTTTAACTGTTTCCACGATTTTTGTACTAACTATGTCTTTTAATTTTAATCTATAGTATAAAACTTGACCTTTTCCATTTTTTTCTGTTTGACCAGATGTTTCAAAATTAGATGTTCCACCCTTTACTTGATATGTATATACAGGTTCTGAGAATATATTTTCATCATCATAAACATATAATCTATATACACAATTCCATTCATTAGACTTTAATAATTTATCTAATTCTGACTTATATTGATCGGTACTATTTACATCTCTTGAACTAACAAATTTATTGAAAGTTTCTTCAAATCTCTTACTTTCATCTATCCATTTATTATGTTGTGTTTTTTGTTCTATATCCATATTTGATAATACAAATGATATAACGAATATAACTGCTGATAATAAAGTTATTATTTTAGTAAATTTTATTGATTTAGTTATCATTTTATTTCTCCCCTCTAATTTTTTGTTATTCTCCTTAACATTTTCACATAGTATCTTTAACACATCGTTATCTATGTCAAATTTATTTATAGCCATATCATACGCTTCTTCTTTGCTATGTCCTTGACTTATAAATTCATCTGCCATATCAAGCAAATGACCTCTTAGCTCTTCTTTTAACTCACTTATCCCAGAACTCTTGTCATTATTGAATAAGTCACATAAATATTTATCTATTTTATCCATTTTTTAAATTTCCTCCCCTAAAAATGAACCCATTACTTCTTTAATAAAAAACCATTCTTTCTTTTTAGTTTGATAAGTTTCTTTTCCTAAATCAGTCATTTTATAATATTTTCTTCTGCCTCCAGCACTTTCTTCCTGTGACCAATAAGATTCTATAAATCCTTTTGATTCCATACGTTTAAGTGCTAAATACATTGTTCCTTCTTTTAATTCAAATATATTATTACATTTAGCCTTTACTGTTTTTGCAATCTCATATCCATAACAATCTTTTTCATTTAAGATTGATAAAATTATTGTGTCAATGTGACCTTTTAAAGCTTCTTTATTTAGTTCCATCATTTCACCCCCTCTTTATATAACTTTAATACTCTATAATGCAAGGTATTGTTGTTTATATAGTAATACATATTACTCTATAATGCAATGTAATTTTTAAAATATTTATATTCAAACAGTAAAAAAGATAGAAATCATAAAAATTCCTATCTTCCTTATCATTATAAATATTTATATTTTTTTAATCTATAAACCAATAACTTTTACTTTTAATAATCTAGCCATTCTTCAGAATTCTCCATCTGATATTGTAAATCCTTCAAAAATTAAGACTTGTACTAATCTACACAAGTCTTTATAATAGATAAAGTCGGCTATCCCAAATGCTATATTTTTATGCTGACTAATCCGTGTTTATTACAAAGCACGTAGATAGTTCCATGTCCACACCTTTTAAAACGTGTGAATGCATTTTGCTCTGGATATAGTTTGTTAATCATCAACTTATCTCCAATTACATAGGCAATAAAAGTTATAAAATGAGATTTCGTCATTGGATGATCCACAGATACAAAAATATCATCCTCAATATATTCAACTTTTATATCATTTCTAGTTAAATTTTCGTCATTATCCACAGATTTCTCACTATTTACATCATTTTTCAATTCTTCAGCTTTTAATTCAGTTAACTTTTGTCCACAACAATTAAGAATTACATTATTTGTGCTGGCGATAATATTTCCACATTTTCCACAGAAATAAAACTTCGTTCTCTTCATATTTGCCATGTCATTATCATTTATATTAACATCACCTGTTAATATCTCATTAACATTTAAATCAAGTACATTTGCCAAACTTTCAATACTAGATATATCCGGAAGGCCTAGCCCACTTTCCCATTTAGAAATTGTTTTGTCACTTACATTTATTTTTAACCCAAGTTCTTTTTGGGTCATGCTTTTTTCTTTACGCTTGCTCACTATAAGCTTTTCTATTTTTCTCGAATCCATATTTATCACCTCATAAATAGGATAAATCTTTTTTAAAGTGTTCTCAACCTACGTAACGTAGAGTTTTTGCATAAAAAAAAGAAGATGAAACACCACCATGTTTCATCTCCTTATTTATCTATTTATTATAGGCTTAAAATTATTCTTTAAATCTTAATCTTAGTACCATCCTCTACGTTTCATAGCATCTGCTACTCTCTTGATTGAAGACATGTAAGCTGCAGTTCTCATATCAACGTTATATTCTTCTTTTATTGCCCATATAGCGTCGAATGCTTTTTTCATTGCTTTTTCTTGTTTAGCTTGAACTTCTTCAAATGACCAAGAGTCTCTTTGTAAGTTTTGTACCCATTCATAGTAAGAAACTGTAACACCACCACTGTTAGCTAATATATCTGGAACTAAAGTTATTCCTTTTTGAGCGAATATTTCGTCAGCACCAGGAGTAGTAGGTCCGTTTGCACCTTCACAAACTACTTTAGCTTTAACATCGTTAGCATTTTCAGCAGTTAATTGATTTTCAAGAGCACAAGGCATTAATAAATCAACATCAGCAGTTAAAACATTTTGATCAGTTGCTTCAGCACCTGGGAATCCTTTTATACCTCTGTTAGGAGTTGTTGGTATGTAAGCCATTAAAGCTTTCATATCTATTCCATCAGGATTAGTTATAGTACCAGTATGGTCACCAACTATAACTACTTTAGCACCAAATTCTTCTATATACATACCTGCGTAACTACCAACGTTACCACAACCTTGTAATGCAACTTTAGCACCTTTTATATCTATACCAACTTTAGCTAAAGCTTCTCTAGCCATCATTGCTACACCGTATCCAGTAGCTTCTGTTCTAGCTAAAGAACCATAGAAATCAACAGGTTTACCAGTATAAGTACCAGGAGCAAATTCACCAGTTACTTTTGCATGTTCGTCAACCATCCAAGACATTATTTCACCATTTGTATTTACGTCTGGAGCAGGAACATCTACTTTTTCTCCTACGAATGGAGCAAGTGCTGCAGCGAATCCTCTAGATATTCTTTCTAATTCACCTTTAGAATAGTCGTTAGGATCGATGGCCATACCACCTTTACCTCCACCATATGGTATACCAGTTACACCACATTTGAAAGTCATCCAAGTAGATAATGCTTTAACTTCGTCTTTAGTTACATTTGGATGGAATCTTAAACCACCTTTAAATGGTCCACAAGCGTTGTTGTGTTGAGATCTGTATCCAGTGAAAGTTTTTATAGTACCATCATCCATTTTTACTGGGAAGTTAAATTCCATAACTCTCATAGGATTTTTTAGTATTTCGTAAACTGCTGGATCAGTTCCTAATTTATCGCAAGCATGTTTAACTTGTAATTGTGCGATTTCAAATACATTTAAAGTTTTTTCTGCCATTTTATAAGCCCCCCTAAATTTTTACATGAATTTTTAAAATTTGTATTCCCCCAGCTGCTTTAGTATAAATTGTCATTTATTACCATTCATCATAATTAGATTATATCATATTTTTTTTTTATGTGTAATTGAATTTTTATTCAACTGATTATTAATTTTATATTTTAATTTTTTTATATGTTGCATTTTTACACCACTTATGAAAAACGTTTTCTAGTCGATTTTGTTGATATTCCATAATATTTACTCATTCATTTTGAAAACATTTTCATAAGCCATTCTTTAGAGAGAATTTTTAAAATTTTTAATTAATTAAAGTTTGACTTTATTTGACTGTTTATTGTCGTTTTATGTCGATAAAATGCATTGCTTTTTAAAGTTTCTGATATTATTTTCAAAATTTCTATAGATTATTTTTTACATTTATATAACTTATTTACTTATATTTATATATTTCGATATATAATATTAAAATTTTTAAATCATTATTTTGTAATTTATTATTATTTTAGTCAATCCATATTTTTTATAACTTTATTAATACACATAAAAAAGCCCTATGTAAAACTTTTTACATAGGGCTTGGTTGAGATATTTTTAAATATAATATTGGTCTAAAATTATGCAACGTTTTTGAATCCCATTTCTCTAACAACTGCATCATGTTCTCTGTAAGTTCTTAAGAATGGTATTCTTAATTCTTTACTTAATACTGCTACTACTATAGTTGGTGCTAATGCTGCTACTAAGTAACCAGCTGTTTGTCCTATTGATAAACCAAATCCAAAACTGCTTGTCATAAATCCATATGCTATTACGAATGCGAATAATGAATCTCTTACTACTAAACTGATTTGCATTCTTCTTTCAACTTGTTCTTCTGTAGCTTTGTTCATTGATACATATTCTTCTACTACATATCTTACCACTGCGCTACATAAACTAAACATTCCTGCTGTACTTACTGCAATTACTAAATCAATAACTGATGATTGAGTTGGAACGCTAAATAATAAAAATAAAAAAGCAATTACGAATGATACCATTAAATCTCTAAACATTTTGTTCATATCCACTTACCTCCTAAAAACTTTTTAAATACTGTTATTTAATTTGATTTTGTTTTATTTGTTTTCTTACCTTTTTCTTAATTACATTATATTCCGTGAGACCTACTAATTCTATAAGTATCTTAACCCAAAATATCACAATATTAACATTATCCAGCTCATTTTATATTTTTATATTATTTTTTTGTCTTGATCTAACCATAATCACCAAACCATTGGAATTTACAAGTTGTATCTTTATTTTTCAGAAAAATCCAAATCTTTTTAAAAGATTTATATTTCATTCATTTCCTTTAAATATATAATTATATTCATACAAAATATAAGAATGTTGATTAAAAGTATCAGTATATTAACCTACCCTATCTATTTTTATTTATATATTTTTTTACATTATAAAAACCCATGCAATTTTACATTTTGCATGGGCTTTTCCGGTTTAATTTTGTAAACATATTATTGATCCTATCTACCTATATTATTCCTTCTGTTGTAATTCTTCTTTCGCTTGCTTTTGTTCTGCCATCATTTCTCTGGCAACTTCTATTACAGCTCTAAACATCGCAATCAATAAAGCAAATGTGCAACCTGCTCCAAGTGATGCTATCACACCTTCAATTGGAGTTGTTCCGCCTGCCATCATTAAATAAGCGAAAAAGATTGCAAATAATATGACTACGTCTCTATAAAATTTAAACATACACAAGACCTCCTAAAATATTTAATTATATTTTTCTGTGCTTTTGTTTAGCTAGTCTTCTCCATCTGTTACTATAATTATATGTTTTTAATTTTATTATTTTCATAGTGTTCTTTATCAAAAATATAACAATCTTAATGATATATAACTTTTTGTTAACATTGCAATTGTACAATAGTAGTTATCCAAAATAATTTTTAACGTTTAAATTTAAACATTACATATACTTAATTTTTTCTTTATAAATATATATTTCAAAAAATTATTTATTATAAATATAATTATCTTGATATGCTCTAACTTATTTTTTGCACATTTTTTACATAATTCAAACAAAAGCTGCTAAAGTTATTTTGAATAAAAAAATCCTGTGTAAATTATCACACAGGTAATTAAGTCATATATATTTAAATATATATGACTTAATTACCTGTGTAAATATTATATTAAGGATTTTTTCTATGTCTATATATTTAAACTAGCGGTTTTACTAGCTCATAGGCTACGCTAATTCTTCTAACTCAACTTTCGCTTCTTGTCTATTTGATGGCATTCTTAGTTCTTTACTTATTGCACAAACAACTAATGCTGGTGCTAATGATGCAATCATAAATGGTATTGCTTTTATAAAAGTAAGGCCTGTTTCTCCAAATGAAACTGTCATTGAGCCGTAGCATAATAAAAATGCTACGATACTATCTCTTAGAACTAACCTACTTTGTCTTATAATTTCTACTTCTTTAGGCGGAAGATTTATTTTTAGATTTAAATCTTCTTCATTTAAATTTCTAATCATTGATATTAATAAACTAAATATTGCTGCAGACCCCAATGAGATTATTAAACCTTCAACTGCAGAAACATTCATTATTTTACTAAATGTCATGTATAAAAAACATAATACAAATAATAACACAAAATCTCTAATTATCTTTTTCATTAATACTCCTCCTAATATTAAAATATCCATTCATATAAATTTTTCTTTACGCTTGATACATTCATTATATTCAGTATAAAATTTATTTTCTATAAGTATATTAACAAAAAAATATAATAATATTAACATAATTTTTAAAATTTTCTTAGGAAAATATTTTCTAATCGAAAATTTTTTTATAATTAAAAAATTTAATTCATTATTTCTTATGCCTTAAATTTTTTATTTTATATTTTTAAAAAATGTATAGAAATCTATTTTGTTTGATTTACGTTTTCCTTGTAATTTCAATGTTTTTTAGTTTTTTATTATTTAAAATGAAAATACTTTTATGAAAGCGTTTCGTTTAAGTTCTTATATTTTCAACTTTAATAAATGTCATTTATTACCATTTATTTCATAGCAAAACTTATACAAATAATTTTCCTATTTTTTAAAAATAACAGTATGTTAACATTTTCACTAAAACACTACTTATACTAAAATATTTATATATATCCGCATTAATTTTGATAAATTTATTCTATTTGACAGTCCTATTCCTTAATTTTACAATATATGGGTAATGTATATTTTTTAATCTTAAACAAAATAGAAATGGGGATTCGATTATGGAAAATATTAATTTTTCAAAGAAGGATGAGATTATCTTTTTAATCAGTGTATCCTTCTTTTGGTTTGCACAATATGTCTATATTCCATACCAAACGATTTACCTTACATCAATCAACGTCACAACTTCATTTATCGGTATAATCGTCGGCGCATATGGAATTTCACAAATGTTGCTTAGACTTCCGGTCGGACTTAGTGCCGATATAGTCAGAAAGCACAAGTATTTTATAATGATAGGCGGTCTGTCTTCTGGTGTTGCATCGCTTTTTAGAATAATACTTCCAAATGGGTTCGGATTTTTAGTTGCTAATTTATTTTCCGGATTAGCTTCGGCAATGTGGATTTCATTTATGGTATTTTATACTGGCCATTTTTCAAAAGAAGAACAACAATCTGCAACTGCCAGAGTTGTGATGTTTAACAACATCGGAATGTTGATGGGATTTGTTGCAAGTACACTTTTATATAACACAATCACAATGAAGGGAATTTGCATATTGAGCGTTGTCGGTGGACTTATGACTTTCTTATTATCATTTAATATAAAAGAAGAAAATCCACAAAAAGGCGAACACGATATAAGCAATTTGATTTCGATTTGTGCTAATAAAAGACTCCTTTTATTTTCATTCATAGCACTTATTCAACAGGGGGTTCAGCTTACAACATCTATGTCGTTTACAAATCAAGTTTTGGGCAACCTAGGTGCATCGAATACTTTGATAGGAATTTCATCAATTATTTACATGATATCATCAGTAGTCTTTTCGGCACTTTCTTCAAACAATGTATTCAAAGGTGGTCCGAAAAAATTAATACCAACAGTTTTAATAATCATAGCAATATATTGTGTATTAGTTCCGAGCGTAAACAGCATACCTATTATAATGATGTTGCAAATACTTCCTGGGACTTCGAGCGGAATTTTATTCTCATGTGCAACTTCCGAAGCCATGAAAGAAGTTAATCCATTCCAAAAATCAACTGCAATGGGATTTTTCCAAGCATTTTATGCAATTGGTATGACTACATTTCCTATGATGACAGGAAATTTGGCATCTAGATTTAGTATGTCTGCTGGATTTTTCGTATTAGCGGCTATTGCTATTTGTGGTTGTGTGATCGCTGTTTGTTTTTATAGATTTGAAGGTAGATCTAAGCAAATTGACAAGGCAATTTAGGGAGATAAAATTTTTAATTTTAGATATTTATTGTGAAAATTTTTTGAAATAGGATTACTCCTATATATCATAAAAAGGAAAAAAGCTTGTAGGAACTTTCTACAAGCTTTTTGTTGGATGTTTTATTTAAATTTTTGAGAGAGCGTTAGTTTTATATATATATATTACTTTCCATTTACATTTTATATAATAGCACATATGTTCGATTAATACAATAACTCTTTCGAATGTATGTTCGATTTTTTTTAATAAGCTTTTCATTTTCGAGATTGGACAATCTTCAAGATATTTTTTCGAATCTTTACCAATACTAACTCCTTTATCAATCAAATATTTCGCTATTTCATAATCACCACTTTCAATCATTTTATATAATAATTTTTGTCTTTCTTCTTCACTTACAGATTTTATGTCAAAGTTATTTAATAATACTTTCATCAATTCCGAATTGCCCACATTTTCTGCATTATAAATTATATGTAAATTAACCTCTGCACCATGCTCAATCAACATTTTTGATGTTTTTTCAAGATCATTATAAACTGCCAAACATAAAATTGTTTCATTAGGATCGTCGATATATGTGTTTATATCGGACATTTTGCTTACTAGATATTCAATTCCCTCAATATATTCATCATTCGAACACTGCATACCGTAACTTATAATCGTATAAATATCACTATCCGACAAGTCAGTATATTTATAAATCATTTTTAGAGTATCCAAGTCACCACTAAGTGCAGCATATCCTATTGCATCACTCAATTCCGTAGACTTTTCTTTATATTCCATCCCATTTTCCAATAGATATTTTGCTATATCTTTCTTTGCATATGTTATAGCAACAGTCAATAAATCCTGATTTTGTGAATTTTTAATTTTTAATTGAGTTTTTTTCAACTTCTTTATGTAATCTAAATTTCCAAGATAAACATTATAGAAAACTTCCTGATTTTCATTTAAATCCTCTCTCTTAACTTCACCGATACTTATCAACCAATCCAACGCCACATATTCATAATCCATAACACCTTCTCCATCTGATGCTACAATATGTCTCTTCGTATTATTCGATATTTTCACGCCATCATTATAAAGCAATTTGGCCATTTTTAGCATTTCCTTATCGCTCACATATCCATCACCCATAGATGTTATCGCATAATCTATACAATTGTCCCCGCTAGTATCTAGCGCATTTTTATCTACATTTCTATCTATCAATTCCTCACAAACGTCATACATTCTATTAGTAACCGCACACATAAGCGTAGTCATTCCGTTCTCATCAACATAATCAACATCCGCACCATTTTTGAGAAGCAACATCGCCATTTTTTCGTTGGAATTAGATATACTCACCATCAATGGATTTTCCTCTTCCGAAATATACTCATAATTGGCAAACTTATTCACATCAGCCCCATTTAAAAGTGCCCACTTCGCCATTTCATAATTATCTTTTGTTACAGCTTCAGAAAAAAGCTGCTGAACATTCGCACTTGTGTCAAAATTTTCTTCACTCGACTCGCTTACACTGTCACTTATACTCATCTGCATCGTCTTTTCTTTTGAACATCCGATGCAGGTTAGCGTGGTTAGTATTGTGAATAGTAGTAGTATTTTTTTCAATGTTATACCTCCTTGTTTTTAATTTTGTTGTATGGTTTTATTTTACAATATTTTTAGGGGGAGTGGTTTGAAATATTAAAAGCCAACAAGAAATTCGTTGTGTTCTTGTTGGCTTTTGGGATTGTTATTATATTTTTACGCAAATACACTACGTTCTTCCATTATCTCTTTTAACTCTTCAACAGTTAAAATTTTATCTCTTCTTCTATGAATCATTCTATGACAATTAGAACATAGACAAACTAAGTCTTCTTCTGGATTTATCTCCACTTCATCTTCTAAACTATAAAGTGGTTTCGTATGATGAACTTCTATAAAGTCTTTACCAAACTCTCCATAAGCTTCTTCAAAATCAAAATCACACACCATACATCTTGTACCATGTATTTTTATAGCTTTTTCTCTGTTTTTATAACTTCGCTCATACTTTGTTGTATAAATCTTTTTTCGCTTTCCTTCCACTCTATTTTCGATTTCAATTGTTTCAAGTGGATTTATACTTTCATCATTTAACAAATCTAATCCTATAAATTCTACTTCATATGTATTACCAAATATTTTTGTGAATTTTATTGATGGATATCCATTTTCTTTTCCTGATTTTAACCTATAATCTTTTAATACTCCATCAAATTCTTTTTTTAGATCAGATTTCCAAAACATACGTGTTCTTGACAGTTGCGAACTTTCCATTTCTATATGTGCATTATATTCATTATTTTCGTATATTAAAATAAGTGGTTTTTGCTCGCCATTTTGTAAATTTTCAGAATCAAAAAACCATCTTATTTCTCTTGGTACTCCTGAACCTCTGTGCTGAAAAAATGATTTGTCACAGTTTTTTATTGCTGTTATATTATCTATTATCTCCCATGAATAAAATTTTCCTGTTTCCCCCATTTATATCTCCTTGCTTAAATTATTATATATATTTTTTCCTCAACTATTTATTTATGTAAAATTATATGGCTTATATAATTTTATTATAATTCATAAAAAATAGCGTTGTAAAAATCACAACACTATTTTTTATTCTAATAAACCTGTTGAACATATTTAGGTTCTGGTAATTCATCATCATAATAATAACCTAAATATTTTAAAGTAAGATCTTCTAATTCATCTTCACTCATAGCAGGTGCTATTATAACTGGATAACTTTTATTCATTTCCAATAATACCATTCTTCCGCGACGAACATCATCACCTAGATCTTTTTTATCCTTTATTTTTGATTTAAATATAGAACTTAAATTTCGTCTATCAATTATATTTAGCATTTTTATTAGAAATTCTCGATTTCTAAAAATAGGATATTTTAAAATATAATTATAAAAATCTAAATTATCTATTATTAAGCCTACATATCTTTCTCTTTCAAACTGATTATCTGTATAATCTTTTATATATTCAGCGGCTAAAATACATTTATATACGTAATTTTCCCAGTCAAATTTCTTAAGAACTATATTATGAAAATTATTTTTACTATCTTTTATTTGAGGATATTCATTTAATAAATATTCTCTTTTTTTAGTACAAAATAATGAATACCAAAACATTTTATTCATATGTATATCTCTGTCTATATTAATATAGTATTCAGAAATAATATTTATAGCTCTTGAAAATAATACTTTTTTCTCATCTTCACTTCCCTTAGCAATATATATTGGAAAGTCTGGAGCTTCTTCTATAGTTATAACATTTCCATCAAAATACTCTTCTTTAGAATTTATATTTCCCTCTAAAAAATCATTATAAAATTCTTCAGTTTTTATTTCCTTTTCATTCAATAGTCTAATTTCCATTATATAACCCCCTCACTGCATTAGTGAATTTTTCAATTATATTATTTCCAATAATATTTACTACTTCATCTATATTTTCTAAACTAACTTCTTTAACATTCCTACTTTTCATTAGGTTATATAATTTAAAATCTAATTCAACTTCAGGTGGATCAATTTCATCTATCTCAACAACATTTTCTTCGCCATTATTAATTACGAAGTTAATAACAGCTCTCCCAAGACCTTCACGTATATATGCATTATTTAGATCTCTATTATTAGGTATATCTACAAACTGATAATTTTCATTTTTAAATTTAAGAATAATAGTTTCATTTGAAAGTTCTATTTCAAATGGACCTTTTAAATTTGGATCTATTTTTTTCTCAAACAATTCTTGTGGTTTCTTTATTACATTCAATGTAATTATATTTGAAAGTCCTAATATTGAATTTTTAGGCACCAAAATACTTTCTTTAAAGTTTCCATAAAAATCACTTAAATCTTCATTATTTATAAATGATATATCTTCTTTAGCCTTTATAAGTAACTGTATTGATGTTTTTTCTTTTATAGAAATTCTTTCTCTTGGTATTTTTATAAATTTCTGGTCTTGGTCCATTTCATAAAATTTAGTATCTTTATTTTGTACAACAAGTATTAAACTTGCATTTTCGCTTTGTATTTGGGATTTTATAAACTCTGAACTTATATCATATTGTGGCTCAAAGCAATAATCATTTCCTATTTCATCTAATCCTATAACTAAATGGAATTTTGCGTTATTATAAGCATTTGATGTATTTGTTAATATTGGATATGGAAAATTAGCATCTTTTTTATAAATCATTTTTATACCCCCACATAATAAACAAATTTAAGAGCTTTATTATAATTTTCTTTTAACTCTATTTTTAAACTTGCTATACCATCTTTTATAGTTACATTTTTTATAAAATTATTTTTTATTTTTAATTTTGAGTTTGTTGATAAATCAACAACTGATTTATAATTTTCCTTCATCTTAAACTTATTTTTATGTTCTTCACCCATTCCATCTATTATAGATACACCTATATCACAAACATTTACTCTTCTTAATTCCTTCATATTAGATAAATTTAACTTTATAAATTCATTATCTGAAATTACTATTCTTTCTACTTTAGCTGTTGAAACACTGTATTCAACTTCTGGGTCATCGTCATTAACTTCGATAGTTCCTTCTTGCTGTACTGTTCCTAACTCATTTGAATTTGGAGATTTTTCTCCTCCAGTTTTTGAATTTTCATTTCCATCCGGATTTTTAGTCCATGAATTTTGACCAGAATTTCCTCCACCATTTCCGTTATTTTCAGTTTCTGGTGGATTAATATTTTTTTCATCTCCAATTGATGATGTCACTGCAATCACTAATTCCCCGGGTTCTGATGTTGGCTCAGGTTCTATTCCTGGTATATCTATAATTTCTTTATTTCCATCTCTATTATCATTTTTCTTTTTCTTAGATTTCTTTTTCTTTTTAATTTTTACTGTAGAAGTTTTATCTAAAAGATTGTCTTTAAATTCTGTATTTAATTCGTAAATAATATCACTTGTATCTATTTTCCCATCTGTTGGATTATTTTTTCTTATCTCTTCTTCAATAATTTTAGACATCTCTCTACTTATATTATTTATAAATCTTGTTGCATTTCTTTGGGCTTCTAGATTTTTTATATGTTCACAAGAAAGTTTCGTATGCGAATCATCTTCAAGTGATTTTAAAAATTCATCTTCTTTTATAGTCTTTGGAATTAATATAGCATTAAATGGTTTCTTATTATTTCCTTTAACCATTTTATCTTCTATCTTCATTCCAATAGTTCTAATTACACCAACTCTTCCAATTGGTATTTTTACATCATATTTAAAATAAAGATAAAATTCATATTCATCTTTTTTAGATTCTATCTTTATAACTCTAGGTTCTTCTTTTCTGTATGTATCAAGATACAATGTTGTAAATACTTTCTTTGTATTATCAATATCTTGGTCATAATATTTACTATTTTTTATATATGAAACTATAGTTTTATCATCAATTATATTATTGTTTACTATAACCTTTAGTTTTTTATCTAAAATAGCAACAAAGAAGCTATCACATACACTTGTAATAATATCTTTTTCTCTATTAAATTGCTCTCTTAAAAAAGGAATTATTATTTTCAACCCTCTTGTATCTTTCTTAAATACATTATTAAATGTATTTTCATGTGGCATAAATTTAGTTTTAGATGAATTAATTTGATCTTGTTTTACTTTTGTAAAATATCCTGTAGATCTATAATAATTTGATTCATATTCATGCTCTATAAGTTGTACAGTTCCTCCTAAATGTTGATTTCCATATGCATCACAATTTGCGAAATACATCATGTATAAATCAGATGCTGAATTAGAAGCTATTTTTCCTATACCATGAGATCCACCTCTTGATTTTTCCAATTCCTCATCTTCCTCTTCTCCATGTACACCTTTGTTATATGCATAAATACTCCATGTATCTTTTGGATCATCAGTTTGGCCATGTATTGCCCCTGCTAATCCTTTTGTATTACTATCTTCGAATGATATATAATTTACAATATCATCATTCATTTTATCTTGCATATATCTTATTGTTTCTTTAGTATAACTATTTTTTCCCTTCAAACAATTTATTCTAGCTTTTACTTCATCTAATCCTGGTATATCTTCTTTATTTATACTGCCAATTTGTATATTTACTACTACTGGTTCATTGTTTCCTTGTAATTTACCATCTAAAGAGTTTTGTATATTCTCTCTTACAAGTCCTGCTATTCCATGTCCATAAAATTTATCCAAAACTTTATTAAATGTGAATTCCTCCATACAAGAAATCTTCGTAAATTGCCATAAATCCCCCACTTTTTTCTCTCCTTTTTGACAAATTTAATATTTTAATTATTTTATAAGTAATACTTAAATGAATTACTAAAACATTTTCCTATTGTATATTATATAATACATTTATAAGCTTTTAAATGAATCCATACCAAATATAATATTAAAAATCAACTAAAATAACAACTATACAACTTCTTTCCACTTTCCAAGCAAAAAGCAACCTCACCCTCTTCAATATCCAATCCTTCTAACACTTCTTCTATATATTTTCTATCACTATAAAATACATATCTTTCATATATCAAATAACCCTTATCATTTATTTCATCTACTAATGCTTGGGCATATTCTGCATTGATAGGATTTCTAAATTTAGAATTCCTATTTATAAAAATAAACATATTAATAATATCAACATTTAAATAGCAATTTTCCTCCATAAGTTCAATCAAGAAATATATATTATTTATTACATAATTCATTATTTCCTCATCTTTTATAGAATTTAAAATCTTTTGTAGTTTTTGTTCATCAAAATTTTCATATTTTTCATTTATTGCTTTTATTTCATATTCACGCATTTTGTTTTTTATTATTTTCGTATCCATAATTTTATCCTCCATCTACTTTTTATTTGATTAGTTCTTATTTTTTCTCCCTAATTATATTTTAAAACAACTTCTTCAATATAATAAGCTATAATACAGGTAAAATCTAACTATTTTTTAACACAGGAAGTTACAAAATGAAATTTACTATTTTAGGTTTTTCACACCCCGCTGCCTATAACCTAGGTTTAGATATAAACGACTTGGCCATTCTTAGATGGTATATCGATTTTAAAGAATCTGGATATATGAATAAAAAAGTAATCGACGGAAAAGAATTTTATTTAGTCATATATGAATATGTCTTATTGGATTTGCCTATTTTAGGTATGAAAAAAGATGCTGTTTATAGAAGGTTTAAAAAAATGTGTGATAAAAAAATTTTTATGCTAATATCGGCTTCTCTATTGTTGGATATTGAAACTGATATTAGCATTTTTGTACCCCTGATATATATCTTAGTCCCCCCGCTTTGAAAAATTGTATCATTGATTTATATCTTAGGACCCATGCTTTATATCTTAGCCCTATAGATTTATATCTCTATCTCTCGGATTTAAATCTGAACTTGTCGGTTTAAAGTCTCGAACAAATAATAAATCTATTAAATAAATCCATCACACACAAATAAAAATGCTGTGTTTTTCTTTTTTGAAAGTAGTGTGTGATTTTTATTTTTTATGAAGATTAAAAGTTTAATCTCATTATTTTAAGGTGATTTTAGCCCCTTGACTGAAAAATTCATCGGAAGCCTCTGTCATAAACACTTCATATCCATCTGATGTTGTTCCTACAGATTCGCAATCATCTGGTATCATTCTGCTCTAATGTGCTAGTGGTCTACTTGTGTCACTCATATCAAGAACATATACAGCAGCTCCACCGTGTCCATGATCAAACATATATAATTTACTTTCTATGCCGTTCATAGAGTTATCTTCTACTTTTACGCTCCAATCACTTCCCCAACTTTTTGGAACTGTTACGGTAAAAAATTTATTTTCAGTAGTTTTATAAAAACTTATGTGTTATGGAATATAGTTTAAAAATTATTACAAAATAATCATATATAAAATATTGTAACCTATATGTTTCTGTTTAATGTTATAGTTATATAGAATTTAAACTTAGGAGGTAGTTATGCATAAAATTTTAAATGTTGCTTTAATCGCTCATGACAATAAAAAGGATACGCTGGTTAATTTCTGTATTGCTTATGAGGCTATATTGTCAAAATATGGTCTATATGCGACAGGTACGACTGGTAAAAGAATTATGGATGAAACACACTTGGACATACATAGGCTTGCTTCTGGGCCACTTGGTGGGGATCAACAAATTGGATCTTTGATTGTAAATAAGGAAATCGATTTGGTAATATTCTTAAGGGACCCGTTAACTGCACAGGCTCATGAACCAGACATCCAAGCGTTAATAAGGCTTTGTGATGTTTATAGTGTTCCGATTGCGACTAATTTGGCTTCTGCGGAAATTTTTATAAGAGCTTTAAATGATGGAGAATTAAACTGGAGATTAGATTAAATTTATAAAAATAACCCTTTATAAGATGATTTTTTCATTCATCCCATAAAGGGTTATCTACTTTTATGTCTATTTCAATAATTCGTCTAAAATTTCTTGTATTTCGTCTTCACATCCGCCGCATCCTGTTGATGCTTCAGTCATTTCTTTTATATCGTCTACTGTTTTTGCGCCATCTTCTATAGCTTTTTTTATTGTTTCATAACTAACTTCCATACAATGACATACGATTCTATCTTCCATATTTTATACCCCCATTTGTTATTTTGAGTATACCTATGAAGTTACTTTTGATGTCGTTTCTGTTTGGTATATCTTTATATTTTATATATACCCATACTTTCTAACTAAAAACATTTTTAGTTAGATTTTTATTTATATTTTTGATTTTAATTTGTTGTAAGTGGATTTATATCCGTTACTGCTATAAAATTTATAGTATGATAACAATTTATAGTAATTGAAGGAGGAAATTATATGAATACAATAAAAATAGATGGTTTAGTAGGTGGGTATCCAGAACCGATTGATGGAACTTCTGAATGGTATTATTCTCAAAAAGGTACGGACGATTTTCTTGATTTATATGAAGCTGAGGAAATTGTCAAAGATGGACATGCTTTTGGCGGTATGAACTGTCATCTAATTCATTTTCCTGATGGCGAGGTATTTAGTCCTTTTGAACTTAAGGAAAATTTTTATGTTGAGGCTCCTGTGTGGGATGATGGAAAGTTTTATTTTTTATGCGTTGATTTTTCTAAAAAGACAATTCAAATATATTGTTATTATCCAGAAGATAAAAAACTTGAACTTATTGAAAAACTGCCACTTGATTGTGTAAAGGATTGTTATAACCTAAAGCTAAATGTTTCTCCTCTTATGCTTGGACGAGATGCTAATGAGTGTGTTTTCCAAATCATTTGGCCAGAAAAAATCAGTTTTTCCATAGGTTCTACTGAAAGTCTCATGTTTAGAGATGGTGATGATTTATATTTTTCTGAATGGCATGAAGACCCAGATTATCATGAATACGTAATTATTAGAGATTTTCATACTGGTGAAATTAAAGATAAATTTTCAGGAACTATCTGCCGTATGCCAAACGGAGTATTTTGGAGATTTTAATTGTTTCATTTTCTAACTTTTTACTATAAAATATAATTAGAAACTATATTTCAAGGGGGCAAATTTATGTTAAGTAAAAGCTTAGAAAATGCAATTAATGATCAAGTTACATTTGAGTTTTACTCTTCTTATACTTATTTAGCTATGGCTGCTTATTGTGAATCTGTTGATTTAAGTGGTTTTGCTAACTTTTTTAGAGTACAAGCCAAAGAAGAAATCGATCATGCTATGAAATTCTATGACTATGTGTTCCAAAAGGGTGGAACTATAGTTCTTGGCGAAATAGACAAGCCAAAAGACACTTATAAAGATGTTGTAGAAGTATTTGAAACAGGTTTAGCTCATGAAGAATTAGTCACTAAAAAAATATATAATATTATGGATATTGCAGTTGCACAAAAGGAACATGCGACTATCAGCTTTTTAAACTGGTTTGTTGATGAACAAGTTGAAGAAGAAGATAATTTTACGACTTTATTGAAAAAAGTAAAAAGATGCGTAGACAACCCTCATGCGTTGTATATGATTGATGATGAATTGGCACAAAGGGTTTATGTTGCACCTGCTACTAATGCATAATTTAGATTTTGAAAAATATTTTTAAGTTTACATAAAAACTGTGTGGCCTTGTTTTCGACTACACAGTTTTTTTATAGATTTTATACAAATGTTTGGATAGATTGCTAAAGTAAGTTAGGATTTAATTAAAAAGTTTTTTCAAAAGCTACTCTTTTTCCACCGTCTTCTAAATAAACTATTCCACAATATTCAAACCCATTTTTCTTAAGTAAACTTTGCATAGGTATATTTTCTTCATGAGTATCGGCCTTTATGCTATGAACATTGTTCTGTTTACATACTTCTTCTGCATATTTTAGTATTTTATGTGAAAGTCCTTTGCCCTTGTGAGTATTATCTACTGCTATTCTATGAATCACTCCGTAATCCCCGTTTGTAATCCATTTTCCATCTAGAATATTTTCATAAGATTTCTCTTTTGTAAATGAAATTACAGTTGTCGCAATTATATTATTTTCATCCAACATCACATAGCTTTCCCCATTTTCTATATCATTATTTATAACTTCTTCATTTGGATAACCATTTTGCCATTGATCAATCCCTTGTGATTTGAAGTATTCTTGCGCTTGTTTTACTATTTCCATTATTTTTATTACATCCGATTTTGTTGATTTTCTAAATTCCATTTCTCCCTCCTTATTTTAATTGAGCTTTCAACTATATTCTTATAATATAATATTTTAGTTGAAAGTCCAACTATTTTGATATAAAGTACTTTTTCTAATCATTATAGTATTTTTTCAAACTACATAAAAATTTTTTTTGATATTTTAAAAATTTTTTAGTTTTTTCGCAAGTTTTTACAATTTTCTACAGAGTTACTAGGATATAATATATCTTGTGTTTCGGTAAATATGAGGGTGCCGGGATGAAAGTAAATTATTAAAAGCATTATTAAAAAAATTATTTAGAGTTCTTGTGGTGGGAGTTACAAAACTCTAAGACTTAAGCAAAGCGCTGAAAATCATAGTACATAATAAAAATATACAAATCAGCTAGAAAAGCATTTCGGTAGGCCAACCGAAATGCTTCTTTTCTTATATAAAAAAAGCACCCCGGCAATTCTGCCGAAATGCTAATTTGGATAGTTATTTCAAAATCAACCTTATGGGGAGGTTAATTTTATATATTAAGTAGACCTTAATAACTTATTTACCACTCGAATTGTCCATCTTCTTTTATTTTGAAGAAGTCTGAATATCCAAGTTCAAATACTCGCTTTGCCAAATTATCAACTTTAATTTTTTCTTTGACAAGTTGAGTATATGGGCCAACATATGAGATGTCTCCTTGTGCAATGAATCCTATTAATACATCATCTTTGATTACTGCCATCTTGTAATTGTCGCCATCTGTATATGTTAATACGTCATAAGTGTCGTCTGGTGGTGTAATAAATCCTACTGAAACTGTTGGTATTCCTAAGAAGTTCATTGTATTTTTGAATTCAAATCTATCTTCTATAACAGCTTCTCCACATGCCATATTAGTTGCAGCTACTTCTGCTTGTTTTGTTGCTAATGGCCAAATTCCTGTGCCTGTTACATCTCCTGCTGCGTATATATCAGGTTTGTTAGTTTCACCTTTTTCATTGATTTTGATTCCTTTTTCAGTTTCTATTCCTGAACCTTCAACAAGTCCTATATTAGATCTTACACCTGTTGAAACTACTAATAAATCGCAATCTATTATTTCATCATTTCCTAAATTAATGCCTTTTACTTTTCCATCTTCATCTATTAATACTTCTGATGCCATACGGTTCTTATAGATTTTTACGCCTTTTTGCTCAAACTTATCTTCGTAAGCTTTTGCAGCTTTAACATCTAGTTGTTTGTCTAGTATTCTGTCTTCTGATGCAATTAAACTTAAATTTCCGATGCCATCTATTTCAACTAATCCTGCTAGTGCGTCCATTCCTACAAGCCCAGCACCCATTATTACAATATTTTTTGCGTATTTTGCTTGTTCTTTTATTCCTATTGCATCTTCTATATTTCTAAGTGGATACACATTTTTAGCTTCTCTTAAATTTTTAACTGGTGGTACGAATGCATTGGCACCTGATGTTATCAATAATTTGTCGTAAGCCAATTCTTCTTCCTTACCATCTTTTTCGTATTTGATTTTTTTATTGTCTGGATCAATTTCTTTTACTGTAGCTTTTTTAATCCAAGTTGCGTTTTGTTTTTCCATGAAATCTCCATCTACAAAGTTAATTCCTTCTATTGTTCTGTGTCCTGAAATTACATGATGTAACATGCAACGAGAGTAAATATTTTCATCTTTTGATACTACTATTATTTTTGCTTTTTTGTCCAATTCTCTAATTGTTTTTACCGCTGTAACTCCTGCGATACTTGCCCCTATTATTACATAAGTTGTTGCATCATCTTGTGATTTTGGCCCAACTTTATGTGCTGGAACTGTAACTTCTTTTGGTGCATTTTTAGGAGTAACATTACTTTCTTCTTTATCTGATTTAAATATATTCTTTATTTTATCAAACATTTATTCGTCCTCCTTTTGTAATTCTAATGCACCGCTTGGGCAGTTATATACGCATAGAGGAATTTCTTCTCCTTGGCATAAATCGCATTTTATTATATCTTGTTTCGTTCTGTCATCTGGTTTTAGAATTCCATAAGGGCAACTCATTACACACATATAACATGAACCACATTTTTGTTTATCATATGAAACTATTCCTGTTTCAGGGTCTTTTGTCATAGCCCCACTCATGCATGTTGCAACACATTCTGGTTTGTCGCAATGTCTACATGTTAGAGGGACTGGGTGTCCCTCGTTATTTAGTTCTATATGATTTCTACTTTCTGTATCTATATGTGATAAATCTATAAAATATTTATCTTTATTTACATCTATAAAGCTATCAAATTTATGTTTTTCGCCACAATTTCTAGTCATGCAGGCTAACACACAACTTTTGCAACCTGTACATAAATCTTTATGAATTATTATTCTGCGCATTTGACCACATCCTTAAAAATTAATTATTTTAAACCTAAGCCTTTTCTTCTATCTAATATTTCTGATTCTAATGTATTAGCTGCTGATTCTGGGTCTGGATCTACTATTACACTACCTCCAGTTATACCTTTTAATCCTTCTGTTAAAACTTGAGTTACTAATGGTCCTCCAGTTATAAATGGTGGTAAAGCTAGGTGAAGTGGTAGTCCTAAAGCTAAACCGAATGCTCCATCAGCTAATGCTTGTTCTTCTAACCATTGTGGTGCTGAAAGTGCTACTGGTAATTGTGGTATATCTACATTTAATGCTGCTGCTAATTCACTAACAACTATTTCGATTCTTCCTATTGCTAGACATGGTCCAAAGTTTAATACTGGTGGTATATTTAATTTTTTACAGACTGCTTTTAAGTTTTCTCCTGCTAATTCTTCTGCCCCTGGTGACATTAATCCTACGTTTTCTAGTCCACCTGTTGAACATCCTGCTGATAATACTAAGATATCTTTTTTGATTAATTCTTTTACTAATTCTACTGTGTGAACATCATGTCCGCCAGCAGTCATGTTTGAACATCCTACTACTCCGACAACACCTTTGATTGTTCCATCAGCGATTAAGTCTATTAATGGTTTCCAGTTTCCACCTAAGAATTCTTTTAAGTTCTTTTCACTTACACCAGTTAAAGATTCATCATAACCGTGATCTTTTGGTATATCTATAGTTACGTTTCCTCTTCTTGCTTTGTAAGCTTCTACTGCTTCGTTTATTAATCTGTGGTCTATTTCATCAAATTTATCTCTATCTAATTGGATTAATTCTGCATTTTTCTTTTTAGCTACATCATCTAAGCAAATCATTTTTACTTGTAATTTATCAGCTATCGGTTCAAGCCCTGGAATTGTACAGTTGAATTCTGAAACTACCATATCAACTGCCCCTGTTGCTAAAACTGCCTCACTTGTGTAGTTATTTCCTGCATGCCCTGCAAATATTTCTTTGTAGTGTTCTCCTCTTAATTGTAAGTCTTGGCCTACACATGTACATCCTACTAATCTGAATCCTTTTGCCCCTACTGATTTAGCTACTTCTACTACTTCTGGTAATTTTATTTTTTCTTGGAAACTTGCGAATGTTGAATGTTGATGTCCTGTTACCATTATGTTTATATAGTCTTCATCGATTACTCTGAATCCTACTGGAGCCATTCTTATAACTGGATCTCCTAAAACTATATCGTTTAATAAGTTAGTTAAAGTTAAGCCATATAAACCTGTACAAATTCCTAATGATAAACAATGCATTAACATATCTACAGGGTCAGAACTTAAGTTAGTTGATGATTTTACACATCCATCAAATACTTCTGATTTAGCTCCACCTGGCATGATTCCAAGCTCTTTCCATTTATCAACTCTCATATGGTAAGCTAGTTTTTCAACTAATTCCATTTTTTCATATCTTGGTTTGTATAAATCTTTTAGAATTGCGTCTGCTATTTTTACACATCTTTTATGTGGGTCGTCGTCGAATATTCCTAATTCTTCTCCTAATATATTTAAAGCTTTTTCACTTTTTATAACTCCATTGTTTTCTCCAACGTGTTTTACGTTTAAAGCTGTATTTTCAACTACGTGTAAATAACATGCTGCCCCTGCTGATACTGCTCTTAAGAAGTTTCTTGCTACTATTGTGTCTGCATCTGCTCCACATATTCCTCTTGGTGATTTTGGAGTTACTCTACATGGTCCATTTGAACATAATCTACAACAGACACCTTGAAGTCCAAATCCACATTTTACTTTTTGGTCGATTGTTCTTTGGAATGCTGTTTCAAATTCTCCTGCTTTTGATGCTACAAAACTTTCTAATCTCTTATCTGCACTTTCACACATCTTACAAGTATTACAATTCATTTTTATATTCCTCCCATTAATACTTTTATACTATAAAGTCTGTTTCTCATAATGTTTTCAAATTTAAAAATATTTACCAATTTTTTAAATCTGAACTTTTTTAAAACTTTCATTTTATTTATACTTCATTTATACCAATATATTCCATAGTTAAACATATATTTTTTTATTTTTATATTTTATTTTTATTCCAATTTGGAATAATTTATTTTATTCTGTCTCATTTATTAGTTTAAATTCCAACCATTTATAATTCTTGATTTCTATTTTTAATTCCTAATAAGAATTATTTTTTAATTTAAACATAATCTATTTTGATATTAATCTTTGAATATGACATTATTTTATCAACCATTTTTTGGGGCAAATTCTTATTGTTATCTATAATAAACTTTGCTATAATTATAAGTGAAATTAAAATCATTAAAGGGGGATTTTAGTATGGCTTACAAAATAACTGATGAATGTATCGCTTGTGGTTCTTGTGCAGACGAATGTCCAAACGATGCTATAACTGCAGGAGATGACAAATACAGCATAAATGCTGACGAATGTTTAGATTGTGGATCATGTGCTGATGCCTGTCCAAACGATGCTATAGTTGAAGAATAATAGCAAGTAAAACTATCTGGGGATTCTTCCTTGGATAGTTTTTTATTCGGTTGATTTTGATGATTTTAAATTTCAAAAATAATGACATCAATTAAGGAGAAAATAATATGGCTTACATAATAGGTGATGCTTGTATAAGCTGTGGTGCATGCGAATCAGAATGCCCTGTAGAATGTATATCAGCTGGAGATGACAAATACGTAATAGATGCAGATAGCTGCATAGAATGCGGTTCTTGTGCAGACGTATGTCCTGTAGAAGCTCCATGTGCTGAATAATTTTGAATTTAATTTTTATTAAATAAAGCTAAGTGGTTTTTATCACTTAGCTTTTTAACGTTAAAAAAAAACTGCTGTATGAAAATCACGTACAATATTCTATACAACAGCTTAATTATATTATTAAATAAATATATCGTTATTCGTCTTCTTTCATTAGATATGATAGAGTAAATAAGCTTTCAGTTAAGTTTACATTTTCTACTATGATATCTTCTGGTACATTTAAATCCATAGGTGCAAAGTTCCATAATCCCTTTATCCCACATGCGACTAATCTATCTGCTAATTCTTGGGCCCCATTTTTTGGTACACATAAAATTCCGATATCTATTTTGTTTTCTTTAACAAAGTCTTCAATTTTATCCGAGTCCAATATTTCAAATTCTCTTATTTTTAATCCTATTATTTTAGGATTTGCATCAAATAATCCTTTTATTTCGAATCCCGCTTTTCTAAATCCAGAATAGTTAGCTATTGCTTGTCCTAAGTTTCCTGCTCCTATTAGAATTGCATTGTATGGCCTGTCTAACCCTAGAATTTTTCCGATTTCAGTATGAAGAGCTTCTATATTATATCCATACCCTTGTTGTCCAAATCCGCCAAAATTATTTAAATCTTGTCTTATTTGTGATGCTGTGAATCCTATAATTTCACTTAATTCTTTTGAAGATATTCTTTGTACGTCATTATCAAGTAAGTCCCCAAGATATCTGTAGTACTTAGGCAGTCTTCTGATAACAGCCATTGATATATTCTTACCTGCCATCTTCTCACCTCTTTTAATTTTAATATTTTCATAACAATATAATTAGATAATACCATATTTTTTAAATAGTTTCATATATCCTTGATTATATTATACCAAAAGTTTATAATTTTAGATAGCTTAAGGAGGTACAAAAACTTATGATCATCTTATCTTGTAATAATTTGAATAAAAGTTTTGGCGTAGATTCTATCCTTGAAAATGTTAGTTTTACTATAAATGAAGGCGACAAAGTCGGTATCGTTGGTGTTAATGGTACTGGAAAAACGACTTTATTTAAGATTATTTCAGGTGAATACGGATACGATAGCGGTGATATTTACACTTCTAAAGATTGTGAAGTTGGTTATTTAGAACAAAATACTAACTTTTATTCGGAAAATACTATTTTAGAAGAGGTTCTTGAAGTATTCAAACCTCTTATCGAAATGGAAGAAAATCTTAGACAACTTGAAATCAAAATAGCTGAAGAAGGAAGCAAATCAGATTCTAAAATCTTAGATAAATTAATGGATGAGTACTCTCATAAAATGGAGTTATTTTCGGCAAACAACGGTTACGGATATAAGTCCGAGGCGAAGGGTGTGCTTATTGGTTTAGGATTTAAGGACAGCGATTTTGATAAAAAAGTCGATATTCTTTCTGGTGGAGAAAAAACAAGAGTACTTTTAGGGAAATTACTTCTTAAAAAACCTACCCTATTACTTCTTGACGAACCGACAAACCACCTTGATTCTGAGGCAATCGAGTGGTTAGAGTTCTTCTTAAAACAGTATAGGGGTACTGTTATGCTTATTTCCCATGACAGATATTTTCTAGATCAAGTAGTAAATAGAACTTTCGAAATCTACAACAAAAAACTTAAAACTTATAATGGTAATTACTCTGATTTTATAGAGCAATCCAAAGTTGAAAAAGAATTAGAAATTAAAAAATACGAAGACCAGCAAAAAGAACTTAAAAAACAAGAAGAGTCTATTGAAAGACTTAAGGCTTATGGTCGTGAAAAACATCTTAAAAGAGCTAGAAGTAAGGAAAAGGCTCTTGATAAGGTTGATGTTCTTGACAGACCCGAGTTATATAGAAAAAAAGCGAAAATATCTTTCGACCCAGCTGTTGTCAGTGGTAATGATGTAATGCAAGTTAGAGATATTTCTATGGGATATGACGATAGAATATTATTCAAAGGGTTGAATTTTGAGATATATCGTGGGGAAAAAGTTGCATTAATCGGACCAAACGGAATCGGTAAATCTACATTATTTAAAATAATAATGAATGAGCTTACTCCACTTTCTGGTGAAGTCAAACTTGGTACAAATGTTAACGTGGCTTATTTCCACCAAGAGCAAAAAACTCTTGATTTAAACAACACTATTATAGATGAAATTTGGAAAGATAATACGAACCTTACTCAAACTCAAATAAGGTCAATGCTTGGTGCATTCTTATTTGAAAATGACGATGTATTTAAACAAATTTCTTCACTTAGTGGTGGCGAAAGAGCTAGAGTTGCAATATTAAAACTGATTTTATCAAAAGCAAACTTCCTGCTTCTTGATGAACCGACAAACCACTTAGACATCGATTCAAAAGAAGTTTTAGAAGATGCTCTAAACGGATACACTGGAACAATTTTCACGATTTCGCATGATAGATATTTCTTAAACACTGTAGTTGACAAGATTTTAGTTCTTGATGAAAACGGAATTACTGAATATCTTGGTAATTACGACTACTACATGGCTAAAAAGAAAGAATCCGAAGAGATAAATGCTCATGTTGAGGAAGAATCTGAAAAGACTAAAACTCAACTTAAAGAGGAAAAACGTCGTGAACGTGAAGAACGTGAAAAACAAAAGAAAAATAGAAATAAAATTGCTAATACAGAAAAAGAAATTGAGCAAATCGAAACAAAAATCGGTGAACTTGATGAACTTCTTTGTCTAGAAGAAGTTTACTCTAACCCTGAACGTTCTAAAGAAGTTTCTCAAGAAAAATCTAACTTAGAAGATAGATTAGCTGAACTTTACGAGCTTTGGGAAGAATTAATGTAGTTGGGCTTTTTATAAATTTTCATAAAAATACTCCCTTTGATACTAGTTTATAGTTATCAAAAGGAGTATTTTTTATAACATATATGAAATTATATTCATTTTAAATTATAAATAAGCATAATTTCCGTATATGTGTTTCAAAGAAATCTACATTTTTAAGGATCTTTAGAATAGAGATTTCTTTATTATAGTATTATTTTATGGTTGTTTCTTTATTATAATTTTAGATTATCTTTTAGATTGTTTTTTGAGGTTATTTAATATATACCCAATTCTTCTAGTCATAATCACGAACTAATTTTATATATTTAGATGATACGTAACCTTCTATATCTCTATACTCTACTCTATAGAAACCATTTGAAGTTTTTCCTTCAACTTCAACTCTTGCACCCTTTGGTATTGAAGTTATTTTTGTTGAAGATGAACTAGGACTTCTTCTTAAAGTAAGTTTTGCTGTAGTTATTCCATCATAATCATCGATTTCTCTATAAGTGTAATCTTTTTTATTTGTATTAGTTCCTATTTTTGCATGTTTTTGAGATATGTAACCATCTCTACCTTTGTATTCTATTTTGTACCAACCATTTGATGTTTTTGATTCTATCTTAATTACTGTACCTTTTTTCAAATAAGTAACTTTCTTTGATAATGTTGATGCTCCAAGTCTCATATTAACATTTGAAGTTACAGTTCCTTTTTTCTCAATATCTCTGTATTCAGAATCATATATTTTTATATTTTTTGGTGAAACATAACCTTCTATATCTCTATATTCTACTCTGTACCATCCATTTGATGCTTTTCTCTCAACTTCTACTACTGCACCTTTTTTAAGAGTTGTTATCTTTCTTGAGTTTGATGTTGCTTTTGATCTTAAAGTAGTGTTTGATTTTATAACACCTTCATAATCATCGTAATCTCTCGCTGCCATTGTAACTGCCGTTGCTAGTTTTGCATCATTTTCATTGTTGTTCACTGCTGATACAGGTAAAACACCCGACACTGCTATCCCTACTGCCATTATTGCTCCTAGCCCCATCGCCATATACTTTTTCATTTTCATAATCGTACCTCCTAATAGTGATTAATTTTTTTATTTTTTGTGCTAAGTTCTTTGTTGTTTTCTTTTGCTACTAAATACAACACCTAAAAAAATTTTGGGTACCTTTTTTTAAAAACTTTTTAAAATTTTTTTATTTTTTTCTAAAAAATTTATTTTTCCATAAAAAATAGGAAGCCAATATTTTAGCTTCCTATTTCTCTATTTATATAAATATTTTCAATTATTTTTTAGCAGCTACTATGCTTATTTCAACTAATAAGTTTTCTCTAGCCATGTTAGCTTCTACACATGCTCTTGCTGGTTCGTTTCCGTTTTCTACCCATGCATCCCAAACTGAGTTCATATCAGCGAATAATGCCATATCTTTTACGTATATAGTTGCTGATAATATGTGATTTTTGTCAGAACCGTATTGATTTAATATTGTTTCTGCTTTAGCTAAAACTGCAGCAGTTTGTTCTTTCATATCACCTTCGTCATTAGTTAATCCACTTAAGTAAAGAGTTCCATTGTGTTCTACTACTTTACTCATTCTTCCTGTTCCTTCAAATCTTTTGATTTCCATTTTGTCTCTCCTATATGTTGTTATTTTTAATTAGGCAATTTTAAATTGCTAATTAACGTCTATTTTTAAGTTTGGCACAGCATTTAATGACATATCGTCAATTTTTCCGTTTATGAAATTATGATATCCTGCACAACCTATCATAGCTGCATTGTCTGTACATAATTCGATGCTTGGGAATTTGATTTCTATACCTTTTTCGCCTGCCATTTTTGTTATTTTATCTCTAAGTGCTGAGTTTGCTGCAACACCACCAGATAACGCTATTGTTTTATATCCTTTTTCTTCAGCAGCATGCACTGCTTTTGTAGCTAAAACTTCTACTACTGCTTCTTGGAAAGATGCCGCAACGTCTTCTACTACTATCTCTTGTTTTTTCATTTTTTGAGCATTTAAGTAGTTTAGAACTGCTGATTTTAATCCACTGAAACTGAAATCATATGAATCATCTAAAAATGCTCTTGGGAATTCTATAGCATGTTTGTTACCTTGTTTTGCAAGTTTATCTATTATTGGCCCACCTGGATATCCAAGTCCCATAGCTCTAGATATTTTATCAAATGCCTCACCAGATGCATCATCTCTAGTTCTTCCAAGTATTTCGTAGTTTTGATAATCTTTAACCTCAACTAAGTGAGTGTGTCCTCCTGAAACTACTAGTGTTATAAATGGAGGTTTTAAATCTTTGTGTTGTATATAATTTGCATTTATGTGACCTTGCATGTGGTTTACCCCAACTAGCGGAACTCCAAGTGTGAATGCAAGAGCCTTTGCATAAGATAATCCAACTAAAAGTGCACCTACTAAACCTGGGCCGTAAGTTACTGCTATATGGTCGATTTCTTCCGGTTTAATTCCAGCTGTGTCTAATGCTTCTTGATAAACCGCATCTATATTTTCTATGTGTTTTCTTGATGCAACTTCTGGAACTACACCACCGAATTTTTTATGTAATTCAATTTGTGTTGAAACAACATTTGCAAGTACTTCTCTTCCGTTTTTTAATACAGCAACTGCAGTTTCGTCACAACTACTTTCTATCGATAAAGTTATTATATCCTTCATTATTTCACCGCCTCATATTTTAGCTATTTGTAATTTTGCTTTTTTGCGTTTATTAATTTTTTATTTATATCATCCATTATGCAAATGTCATATTTATAATTCTGATAACTGGTTCCACATTATTATCGCGTCTTCTCTATCGCTATAATATTCTTTTCTTACTCCTGCCATCTTAAACCCGTATTTTCTATATAGATTTTGCGCAACAGTATTTGAACTTCTAACTTCTAAAGTCATTGAAACTAATCCTTCTGACTTGCAAAGCTTAACCATCTCTTCTACTAATCTGTCACCTATTCTTTGACCTCTATAATTGCTGTGTACTGCAACGTTTGTTATGTGACCTTCATCTACAACAAACCAAACTCCAACATATCCAACAATTACAGAATCAAGTTCAGCAACAAGATATCTAGCCAAGTTGTTTTTTAGCTCGTCCATTAAAGATTTTTTTGACCATGGATCATCAAAACAATCTACTTCTACCATATGAACGCCCTCTATATCTTCTTTTCTCATTGGTCTAATTATTAAGTTATTTGTATTTAGTTGTGTGTCTAGCCCCAAAATTGAGTTTAAATCTTGGGTTAAATCTTGATTTGGGTTATTTAGATTTTCTCGATTCTTTTCCATTTTGAAACCTCACTTATCTCCAATATTTATTTTTATCTATTTTTGTTCTTGAAGTTTTTTCTCTTCTTCAAGTTTTCTTTGTTTTTCTTCGTATTGTTCTTCTGCTTGTGATTTTCTGATATATAGAGGATTCACAGTGTAGCAGTTGAATATATCTTTTCCTTCATCAAATTTAACTTTCGCAACTGAGCATAAGCTTCCTGCTTTTGTTACATTGTTTGATGCTGCTGGAATTTCTATATTTTCAATTTCTCTTATTTTGTCTTCGTATTTATAAACTGCTTCTCCAACTAATATCCATTCTTCTTTGCTTTGCGCTAATTCTTCAAGAAGTTCGTCTATAGGTTGAATTCCTATTTCTTTTATTTCAACAAGTTTTGTACCTTCATAGTGGTATCTTCCTGTGTAAACTTGATTTCTTTGTGCATCTAATATTGAACATATTTTTTTATCACAAAGGTTCATATTTGCTGCTAAAACTTCTAGTGAATTAACTCCTATTACCGGAATGTCGTTAACGTGTGCAATCGCTTTTGCTGTTGCCATACCGATTCTAAGTCCTGTAAAAGATCCAGGACCTTCACAAACTGCTATTGCATCAAGCTCACGTACGTTTAAATCACTTAAACTTAGCATGTTTTCTATCATCGGCATAAGTTTTTGTGAATGAGTTTTTTTAGTGTTTATTGTATATTCACAAATTAATTTATTGTCCTCTATAACAGCCACACTAGCCGCCATAGAAGATGTATCTATCCCTAAAATCTTCATTATTTAGTCAACTCCTCAACTATTTTTTCGTATTCTTCACCATAAGGAATAAGTGTCATCTCTCTTCCCATGTCTTTGTATTTTAATTCTATTTTTAAGTAATCGTCTGGTAGTATGTCTTCGATTATATTTGCCCACTCGATTATGCATACCCCTTCACCATTTATGTATTCATCAAATCCTATATCGTACATTTCTTCGCTACATCCAATTCTGTACACGTCAAAATGATATAGCGGCATCTTCCCTTCATATTCGTTTACTATTGTGAAAGTTGGGCTTGTGATGTAATCGTCTACTTCTAGTGCCTCTGCCAAACTTTGAGTCATTGTTGTTTTTCCTGCCCCTAAATCACCGATTAAACAAACTATGCTCCCTGGTTTTAATAATTTACCTAATTTAAAACCAATCTCTCTAGTTTCTTTATCGTTATCTAGGTATATATTCTTTATCATCTGCGTTTTTTTCATATTTTCATCTCCGTATCTAATCTCATATTTTAAATATGAACCAGATATTATTATATTATACTTTTTAGTAATTTTATAGGCTTATACGTTATTTTTTCAATATATACGACTATATTTATTATAATTTAAAGTATCAAAAACTAAAAGACCCGCCCTAGTTAAAGGACAGGTCTTTTTATTTATAATTTATTTAACACCTAATATTTTTTCCATCTTTTTATATAATGGTAAAATTACCACTGTCATTATTGCACCTTTTAATAAATTGAATGGTATTACTATCCAAATCATAAAAGTAAACAAGTCTGTAACTTTAGGATTTAATACTGTACCCATGTTTATTATTACATCCATTGGCATTACTAATGCATATAGAGGGAACACTATGTAGTAATCTACTACTGCACCGACTAGTGCCATAAATATTGTACCGACAATACCACCGATTAATACATTTTTATAAGATTTAACTTTTCTACATATAAAACAAATCATAAGTACATATGGTCCTGCTATTAATATGTTTGCTATCTCACCAACACCGCCTGTTGTACTTCCTGATACTGCTTGTAATAAGTTTTTTATAACTACTATTATAAATCCAGGAACCGCTCCCATTGATAGTCCACCAAAAACTGCTACTATATCTGAGAAGTCAAGTTTTAAAAATGACGGGAATATTGGTAGTGGAACTTCTATAAATCTTAAAAAATAAGATATAGCTGCCAAGATTCCTATTTGTGCTACAACTCTTGTAGACATTGTTTTTTTTGATTTTTGAGTATTTATACTTTGTTGCATAATACATAACCTCCAATAAAATAAATTATTATAGGTCAAATAAAAAAACTCGAGAGAACCTTCTTCTTCGAGTTTTATGAGCAATCATAATAAATAAATCTTTTGAATTTATAACTCTCTTCTCTCATCCAGACTCTACTGTCGGCTTTGGAATTTCACCAAATCAGCTATTTTCATAGTTCGCGGGCTTTACCGCCGGTAGGGAATTTCACCCTGCCCCGAAGATTTTTTCTAGTTATTTTATTTTCCTATCTTAATTAATATAATAATATCATTAACATATACTGTCAACAAAATTAATAATTTAACATTATACATTTATATACTATAATTATAATAATATCCATAGTCTTTTACTTTTAATCATATTTTTTACATATTTTCGATATAATTTTTCGTTTTTAATTTACATAGTATTATTTTTATACCTTTTTTAATATATTATTTGTTTTATCTTATTATGTTGTGTTTATTCTAATATTTTTATTATGCTTCTCTTTTATAAACTACTTTTCCATCTATTATTGTGCATAATACGTTACTTTGAATTTCTAGAGGGTTTCCATCCCAAATCACTATATCGGCATCTTTTCCAACTTCAATTGAACCAACTCTATCCTCTATTCCTAAAACTTTTGCTGGATTTATAGTTATTGATTCTAATGCTTTTTCCTGTTTCATACCGTATTTAACCGCTAATCCAGCACATATCGGTAAGTACTGAAGTGGTATTACTGGATGATCTGTCATAAGGCATATATCTTTCCCTGCATTAGATAAAATGCCAGCAGTTTCAAAAGTTAAGTTTCTAAGTTCAATTTTTGATCTCTCCGATAAAGATGGTCCTACTATTAATGGATAATCTTCCTCTAATAATTCTTCGACTATCATATGGCCTTCTGTGCAGTGGTCTATTGTAAGTTTTAAATCAAATTCTTGCGCAATTCTTATCGCTGTGAACATATCATCAGCTCTGTGTGCATGTGCTTTTAGTGGAATTTCCTTTTTTAACACAGGTATAAGTGACTCTAATTTTATATCATATTCTGGCTTATCTATATCTTCGTCTTCTTCTGCACATTTTAAATCGTATAGATATTCTTCACCTTTTCTAAGATTTTCTCTAAGTAATGCTGCAATCGCCATTCTAGTTTGTGGCGTATCTTCATTTGAACCATAGCATGATTTTGGATTTTCACCGAATGCCACTTTTGATGCAACTGGGTTTTTGATTACCATTTTATCTATTCTTCTACCATAAGTTTTTATTGCAGCTGCTTGACCTCCCATAACATTAGCACTCCCAGGAGTTGTACAAACTGCAGTTATTCCGCCTTCATATGCTTCTTTAAATGTTCTATCCATTGGATTTATACCATCAATTACATTTAAATGTGGTGTTATTGGGTCTGTTTCTTCGTTTCCGTCTGCACCTTCTACACCCATTCCATCTTCCCAAAGACCTAAATGAGTGTGAGCATCTATAAATCCTGGGTATATGAAGTTGCCTTCAGCATCAATTATTTCTAATTCTTCAGTTTTAGAATCTAATTGCTCTTCCACATTTTCTCCCATAGCCACTATTTTTTTATCTTTTATTAATATTCCTATTTTCTGTATTCCTTGAGTAATTGTATTTACTGTTCCGTTTTTTATTAATAACACTCTCTGCCTCCGATTTAATTGTATTTTTGTATCTATTTTTAAATTTTTCACTATTTATATTTTTAAATGTTGTGTTTCTAAATTAACATATAAAATAGTTTTAAACAACCCATAAGCCCTAAATGTTAAACAAAAATCCGCGTCCGCATTTTTATATGCGAAAGCGGATTTTATTTAATAACATAAAGTTTTAAAATTAAAGTTTCATAGATAATGAAACACGTCCTTTATCTAAATCTATTCCAATAACTTTAACATCTATAACATCACCAACAGATACTATTTCCATTGGGTCTTTTACGAATTTATTGCTCATTTGTGATTTGTGAACAAGTCCATCGTTTTTGATTCCGATATCGACAAATGCACCGAAGTCGACAACATTTCTGACAGTACCTTTAAGTACCATACCTTCTTTGATGTCTTCTATTTTTAATACATCTGTTCTTAATATAGGTTTCATACCTTCATCCCTAGGGTCACGACCTGGTTTCTTAATTTCTAATATAATATCTCTTAAAGTCGGTTCACCTATTTCTAATTGTTTACTTATTTCTTTTAGACCTATTTTTTTAACTCTGTCATCTATATCAGCGATATTTTTATCTTCAATATCTTTTATTGTATAGCCTAACATTTCTATCATCTTTTTGCATACATCATAACTTTCTGGATGGACACCTGTATTATCAAGTGGATTTTTACCATCTGCAATTCTCATAAATCCAGCACATTGAACGAATGCACTTGGTCCAAGTCTCTTAACTTTTTTAAGTTGAGCTCTTGATGTAAATGCACCATTTTCCTCTCGATATAAGACGATATTTTTAGCCACTGATTTACTTATTCCAGAAACGTGTTCAAGTAATGAGTATGATGCAGTATTTAAATCAACACCAACGCTGTTAACTGAGTCTTCAACAACTCCATCTAAAACTTCTGTAAGTCTCTTTTTATTTAAGTCGTGTTGATATTGACCAACACCTATATTTTGAGGTTCGATTTTTACAAGCTCAGCAAGTGGATCTTGAAGTCTTCTACCTATTGAAATTGCACCTCTGATAGATACGTTGATGTCTGGATGTTCTTCCGCTGCTAATTCTGATGCAGAATATATTGATGCACCAGCTTCACTAACTATTACATATTGAGTGTTTAAATTTTCTTCTTTTATTAAATCAGCTATCATTTTTTCAGATTCTCTAGATGCAGTCCCATTTCCGATTGCTATTACATCTATATCGTATTTTTTCACTAAATCTAAAACTTTTTTTCTTGCTGATTCCATTTTAACCTGTGGTTTGTGTGGATATACAATTGCTTGGTCTAAGAATTTACCATTTCTATCTACAACAGCTATCTTGCATCCATTTACATAACCTGGATCAAATCCCATAACTATTTTGCCTTTTAGTGGCGGTTGTAATAATAAGTTTTTGATATTTTCACCAAATACACTGATTGCCCTTTCTTGCGCATTTTCAGTTAAGTAAGCTCTTATCTCTCTTTCAATTGATGGGAAGATAAGTCTTTTATATGAATCTTCAATAGCCGAGATAATTGCTGCTTCGTTTTGTGAATTATTTTTATTTATATATCTTTTTTCTATGTAGTTTAATACTTTGTCGTTGTCTATTTCTAATTTAACTTTAAGGAAGTTTTCTTTTTCTCCCCTATTTATAGCAAGTACTCTATGTGATGCCATTGTTTTTACAGCTTCACTATAATCGTAATACATGTCGTAAACTGATTTTTCATCACTTGTATTTTGGGTTACAATTACACCGTGTTCTATTGCTAATTTTCTGATGTATTTTCTAACTTCGGCATCATCAGAAACAGCTTCTGCAATTATATCTAAAGCTCCCTTTATTGCATCTTCAGCACTTTCAACGCCTTTTTCTGCATCGATATAATTATTTGCCTCAGCATTTATATCTCCTATGTTTTTTTCTAAGATTGCATTTGCTAAAGGTTCTAATCCTTTTTCTTTTGCTATTGTCGCTCTTGTTCTTTTCTTTTGTTTATAAGGAGCATAAATATCTTCAACTTCTTGAAGAGTTTTTGCCTTAGCTATATTCTTTTTAAGCTCTTCAGTTAATTTTCCTTGCTCTTCAATTATTCTAGTAACGTCTTCTTTTCTACTTTCAAGATTTCTAAGATAAGTAAGTCTCTCATTTAATTGTCTTAAAGTTACATCACTCATCTCGCCTGTCATTTCTTTTCTATACCTAGCAATAAAAGGTATCGTATTCCCCTCATCAATCAGCTTGATTGTGTTATCTATATACTCTCTTTTAATTTGAAATTCTTTTTCTAAAATATTATATATATCCAAACTCAAACACTCCTTTAAAAAACAGGGAGCCACAATAATTGTGTAGCCCCCTTGTTTGATTTTTATTGACTTTTTATTTTATTCATTTTTAAATATTCATTTATGAATAAATTTATATTTCCATCCATTACACTATCCACATTTCCGATTTCCGCATTTGTACGGTGGTCTTTTACCAACTTATATGGTTGGAATACATAGGATCTTATTTGGCTACCCCATGTTATTTGTGAATACTTACCTTGTATGTCTTCAATTCTTTCTTTGTTTTCTAATTCTTTTAAATGAATTAATTTACCTTTTAACATTTTCATTGCAGTGTCTTTGTTGGCAAATTGTGAACGTTCATTTTGGCATTGAACAACAATTCCTGTTGGAATATGAGTTATTCTAACCGCAGAATCAGTTTTGTTTACATGCTGTCCTCCAGCCCCTGATGATCTATATGTGTCGATTTTTAAATCATTAGGATTTATTTCAACATCAATCTTATCGTCAAGTTCTGGTGTAACATCTACTGATACAAATGATGTATGTCTTTTGCCTGATGCATCAAAAGGTGATATTCTGACGATTCTATGAACGCCCTTTTCGCTTTTTAGATAACCATAAGCATTTGTACCTTGAATTAGTAGCGTAACACTTTTTATCCCTGCCTCTGGGTCACTTATCATATCTAGCGTTTTGACCTTAAAGTTATTTTGGTCAGCCCATCTAAGATACATTCTAAGTATCATTTGAGCACAGTCTTGTGCATCTAATCCACCTGTCCCAGCATTTATAGATAAAACAGCGTTATTTACATCATATTTTCCATTTAATAAAGTTTTTATTTTAACTTCATCTATTTTATCTTCAAGTTTTTTTATAGATTTTTCGATGTCATGTTCTATAGACTCGTCCTCTTCTTCTAAACCTAGTTCTATCAATATTTCTATTTCTTCTAAGTCAGAATTTAATCCTTCAAATTCAGCGATTATATTTTTTAAATCACTGTTTTGTTGAAGTATCTTTTGAGCTTTTTCATTGTCATCCCAAAAATCTTGCTTGTTTATTTCTTCTTCGTATTTTTGAATTTGTGCTTGCTTTGAAGCTATGTCAAAGGGAAACACCCAATTCTTTTAAATCTTTAGACATTGTCTCAACTGACTGTCTATAATCTAATTCTCTTAACATTAGATCCTCCTAGTTTTTACCACAGCAGTTTTTATATTTTTTACCACTACCGCATGGACAAGGGTCATTTCTTCCTACTTTTGTTTCCTTAACAACTGGTTGTTTTGGTTCATCAGTTGGAGCTTCTATATTATCAACATCAACTATTTGTTTTCTTTCAGTTGGTTGTTTTTCTATAGTTATTCCGAATAAATATCTAACTGTATCTTGTCTTATTTGATCAACCATTTCGTCAAACATATTGAAACCTTCTAATTTGTATGCTATTACTGGGTCTTGTTGTCCTAAAGCACGAAGGCCTATACCTTGACGTAATTGGTCCATAGCATCTATATGATCAATCCAGTGATTATCAACACATTGTAAAAGTATGATTCTTTCTATTTCTCTCATTCTTTCTGGTGTGATGATTTCTTCTTTTTCTTTATATATATCAAATGCTATTTCATATATTTTTTCTATTAATTCTTCACCTTGTAATGCTTCTAAACCTTCTACTTCTAAACTTTCAGCAGGCATAAATGCACCATATAGATAGTGTTTTAATTCTTTGTAATCTACTGTTTTATCGTCTGTGTATGCTTCAACAGCTGTAGCTATTCTGTCTTTAACCATAGATTGGATATATTCATGTATATCTTCACCTTCAAGAACGCTACTTCTTTCAGCATATATAACTTGTCTTTGTTTATTCATAACGTCGTCATATTGAAGTACGTGTTTTCTTATACCGAAGTTTCTACCTTCTACTTTCTTTTGTGCATTTTCAATTGACTTAGTTAACATTTTATGTTCTATTGGCATGTCGTCTTCTAAACCTATTCTTTCAACAACACCTTTTATTCTGTCACTTCCGAATAATCTCATAAGATAATCGTCAAGACCTATATAGAATCTTGATGAACCTGGGTCACCTTGACGTCCAGAACGACCTCTTAACTGATTATCTATTCTTCGAGACTCGTGTCTTTCTGTACCGATTATAGCAAGTCCACCTGCTGCTTTAACTTCTTCTTGTTCTTTTGCAGCTTGTTCTTTAAATTGGTCATATAGATGTTCGAAAGTTTCTTTTGCTTTTGCTAAATCTTCATTTTCTGCTAATTCTTCAGCATCTATACTAGTATCAACTCTCTTGATTGAATCATCAGTAAATCCATGTTTCTTTAGTTCTTTTTTAGTTAAGAATAGTGGGTTACCACCAAGCATGATGTCAGTACCACGACCAGCCATGTTTGTAGCTATTGTAACTGCTCCAAGTCTACCTGCTTGTGCTATTATCTCAGCTTCTTTTTCATGGTTTTTCGCATTTAATACTTCGTGTTTTACACCTTTTCTCTTAAGTATTTGAGAAAGTAATTCTGATTTTTCTATTGATACAGTACCAACTAGAACTGGTTGGTTCTTTTTATGTCTTTCCATTATATCTTCTGCTACAGCGTGGAATTTACCATGTTCATTTTTATAAACAACATCTGGTAAGTCTTGTCTTATAACAGGTTTATTTGTTGGTATTTGAACAACGTCCATTTTGTATATTGATTTAAATTCTTCTTCTTCTGTTTTAGCAGTACCAGTCATACCAGCAAGTTTTGAATACATTCTAAAGAAGTTTTGGAATGTTATTGTTGCAAGAGTTTTTGATTCTCTTTGAACATGTAATCCTTCTTTAGCTTCTATTGCTTGGTGTAACCCTTCTGAGTATCTTCTACCAAACATTAGACGACCTGTAAATTCGTCAACTATAACTATTTCACCATCTTTAGCAACATAGTCTACATCTTTTTTCATTATAGCGTGTGCTTTTAATGCTTGGTTGATGTGGTGGAATAATTCAGTATGTTCAACATCTGTTATATTCTCAACATTGAAGTAAAGTTCTGCTTTTTTGATACCAGATTCACTTAATGAAACTGCTTTTTGTTTTTCATCTATTTCATAATCTCCATCTGATGGAAGCTCTTTTTCTTCTTCAGTTTTTTCTTGTTGTGTTTTACTTGGTCTTTTTAATGTTAATACGAATGTATTAGCATCTGTATATAAATGAGTAGATTTGTCCCCAGGTCCTGATATAATCAGTGGAGTTCTAGCTTCATCTATTAATATTGAATCGACCTCATCGACTATAGCATAGTTTAATTCTCTTTGAACTCTTTGTTCTTTGTGGATTACCATGTTATCTTTTAAGTAGTCAAATCCGTATTCGTTGTTTGTTCCGTAAGTTATATCACATTCATATTGTTTTCTTCTAACTTCTGGATTTTGTCCATGAACTATAACTCCTACAGTAAGTCCTAGGAATTCATAAACTTTTCCCATTTCTTCTTTATCACGTTTTGCTAAGTAATCATTTACTGTAACAACGTGAACACCCTTACCTTCAAGTGCATTAAGGTATACAGGTGCTGTTGCAACTAATGTTTTACCTTCACCAGTTTTCATTTCTGCTATTCTACCTTGATGTAAAACCATTCCCCCGATAAGTTGCACATTGTAATGTCTTAATCCTAAAACTCTTTTTGAAGCCTCTCTAACGGTAGCAAAAGCTTCTGGTAGGATATCATCTAATGTTTCACCTTTAGCTAATCTTTCTTTAAAAATATTAGTCATATTTTTTAATTCTTTATTTGTCATGGCCTCGAATTTAGGTTCCATAGCATCTATTTTATCCGCTACTTTGCTAAATGCTTTTATCTCCCTTTTATCTGCCATGTTGAATAAGTTATCTAAAAAACCCATTGTTTTGCATCTCTCCTCATCGCATAAATTATACTATTATACATTTTAACATAAAACTTGGATATTTAATATTAAATATTAACTTAATTGTCTTTTTTAATACTATTTTCGTTAAACTTTAACATTCTTTAGCTATTTAATATTTCCAACTTTATAAATTAATATGTATTTTACTCTTCTTCACTTTCTTCACTAGATAAATAAAATCCTGTGTCATCAAAACTTAATTTATCTACGTTCTTAAGCTTTCTATTAATCTGTCTAGTTCTAGTTCCAACCAATTTATCTATTTCTGAACTCGCCTGATTTAATTTATTTTGGGCAGAATTAAGTACCGTTTCAAATTTAGAAAACTCAGTTTTAACTGCCCCAAGTATCTTCCAAACTTCGCTAGAGTGTTTTTCAATAGCAAGGCTTCTAAATCCCATTTGTAAGCTATTTAAAAGCGCAACAAGTGTAGTTGGACCTGTTATATTTATATTGTATTCTCTTTGTACAAACTCAACCAAACTTTGATTTTTCAACACTTCAGCGTAAATTCCTTCTGTCGGTAAAAACATAAGTCCAAAATCAGTCGTGTTTGGTGGATCTATATATTTATCTCTTATATCCTTAGCTGATTTTTTAATAAATCTCTCTAAATTCTTAGATGCCGCATCTATTTGTGCTTGATTTTGCAAATCATACGCATCTAATAACTTATTATAAACCTCTAGTGGGAATTTTGCATCTAGTGGCAGGTATACCGTTTTGTTATCATAGTCCTTTCCAGGCAATTTTATCGCAAATTCTACTGTTTCTCGTGAACCTTTTTTAGTTATAACATTCTTTTCATATTGTTCAGGAGATAAAAACTGCTCTAATATTCTTTCCAGTTGAACCTCTCCTAATACGCCCCTCGTCTTTGTATTTGAAAGAACTTTTTTCAAATCACCAACCCCCGCAGCCAAACTTTGCATCTCGCCTAGACCTTTATGTACTTGTTCAAGTCTTTCACTTACTACTTTAAATGATTCACTAAGTCTTCTTTCTAAAGTACTTTGTAGTTTCTCATCTACTGTAACCCTCATTTTTTCTAGATTTTCTTCAGTTGATTTTGTAAGTTCTACGAATTTTTCATTTTGAAGTTTAGTTAAATCATCTATACTGCTTCTAAGATTGTAGTTAAATGCATCTAGCGTTCTCTCCATTGTTCTTGAATAAGTATCGAATTGGTTTTTCTGTAAATTTGATAATTCAATCATATTTGATAATATAGTCGCACTCAATTTTTCTATAGAACTGCCTATCTCAGTCCTATTAGATTGCTCATTTTTTCTAGATTCTTCTCTATTAACAGTAAATTCTTCTCTAAGTGCCTTTTCAACCGATATCAACTTTTGCTCCATATCTCTTTGCACAGGTCCCATATCAACTCCCTGTGGTTTGATAGATATATAAATATTTACGATTAATAGTATTATCACAATAACTAATAAAATCTCTATCATTGACTACACCCCTTTCTTTTTTATTATTGACACTTTATCGTAATATAAGAACAGATAATCAATTTGATGCTATGACTGTAAATAAACTTAAAAAGGCTATCGGTAATCTATTACCGATAGCCCGTTACTTTCAATATTTAACTACTTTGTTCAATACTACTATTCATGTTCAATTAATCCATATCCGCCAGTTTCACGTCTATAAACTATTGAAATTTCATCAGTGTCTATATTTCTAAACATATAGAAATCGTGGCCTACTAATTCCATTTGTAATACTGCTTCTTCTGGACTCATTGGTTTCATATCAAATTTTTTGTGTCTTTCTATTACTATATCGAATTCTCCGTCTTTATCTTCAGCAGCATTGTCTTCAATATTTTGGAATCTGATGCTTTCTTGTCCTTTAGATTGATATTTACCTTTTAATTTGTTTTTATATCTTCTTAATTGTTTGTTTAATTTGTCATAAACAACATCTATTGCAGCATATAAATTTTCTTCGCTATCTTCAGCTCTTATTATAGGTCCATTTATAGGGATTATTGTTACTTCTATTTTTTGTTTTGCTTTTCTAGCACTTACAGTAACTTTAACTTCAGTGTCTTCATGTAGATATCTATCTAATTTACTTAATTTGTCTTCTACAGCCCCTTTGATTCCATCTGTAAGTTCTATTTTTTTTCCTGTTATTAATATTTTCATAAGAACAGCTCCCTTCACTATGTAAAGTTCATAGTATGTACTTCACTAATTATGATAAATTTTTTATGTTTTATTATATATTCTCCATGCGTTTTAAATATCCTTTTAATTTTTAATTTTTTTTTTAATTTTTTAAATTTTTTTTTAGAATATTTTTTTATATAATAAAATATTTTGTCTAAATGTGGATTAAATTGTCCACAAAACCTGTGTATAATGTGGATAACTATGTTAATAACTTTTTATTCGTTGAAATTCCAACATTTCTTAATTTTTATATATCCACAATACATATGTTTGGATGTTAGTAACATTGTGTTTTTGTGTGTTATTTTAAAATAGGTTATTGTCTATAGAGATTAGTCTTAGGAAAAATAATTTTAACTTTTGTAAATTTTTTATACTGGGATTCAATTTTTATATCCAGGTTCATCTTATTACAAAGTTTTTTACAAAGATATAGCCCTATCCCAGTTGAATATTGTTTTTGCCTATCAGTTCCTGTGAATCCATATTCAAATACTCTAGGTAAATCATGATCCAATATTCCTTCTCCATTATCTTCAATAACCAAAACCACATTATTTTTATTGTTCTCACTATGTATTTTTATTACTTTTTCAGGCTTATTTAAATACTTAATGGAGTTTTGTAATACTTGGCATATTATAAAGGTTATCCATTTTTCGTCGATATAAACGTAGTTTTCTAAATTATAGACATCTAATGATATTTTTTTCTGTATTAAACTATCCATATAATTCATAATTGCAGTATGCACAACATCTTCAAGTAACACTTTTTTTACAAAGTAATCTTTTTCCACAGAATCACTTCTAGCATAAAATAACATCTGCTCTACAATATTATCTATCTTTTTAATTTGCTTCTTTATTAATTTATCCTCTTTATTATCACAAGCTAATGAAATAGCTGATATTGGCGTTTTTATTTCATGGACAAAACTCTCTACATAATAATTCTCGCTATTTCTACCGTTATGATTTTTAAAATTATTCCCGCACACATTATAAAAAATAAAACCTCTTTCACATTCTGGCTTTTTATAAATAATGCTATGATAGATGAAATTATAATAATACCTGCCCCTATACATCCAACTATAGTCGGAATACTCACAATTTCAAATATTCCACCAGCTATAGATGTTCCTTCAACAGCATTTTGAATAGTAATATCCAAACCATCTCGCGCTGCTGCAAAACAACAAACTACAAGACCGTATATAGCAAGAATTAATATTCTTCTGCCCCAAAATTGTATATTATTCCTATTGATAAAACAATAAGACATAAATCCAATTAATATAAGAATGAGCATTGTCGTAATTATAGTCGTAGTGTTTGAAAAATATAATTTCACACTATTCGCCCCTCTTTCCATACCAATCTAAAATTGCCTTTAGATTTTTTTCATCAACATATTTTCCTCCATGTAACATCATTTCTAACATTTGATCTTCCTCTTGCGTTCTATCTTGTTTATTAGCAAGACCTTTGCCTGCTGTTTTGACCATAATTGTCATCATAATTTTATAAATTCCATGAAGTTTTTTAACATCGAAACCACCTTGTAATGTAAAAACTGGTATTGCACTTGGGATTTTATTTTTTGTTCTAACTTCTTTAACTTGTGTTCCTGTTGCCCCCATACCAACAGCACACACCGCACGCACATCATAATCTTTTACTACTTTTTTATATCCCTTTACTCTACTTGCCATAATCCAACCAAGATATATAATTTTACTGCCTGGTTTAACCTTATATTCTATTTCATCAAGTGAATAATAAGGCAAAGATAATTTATCACTTAATAACTTCGCATATTCTTTTGTTGTACCAGTATTTGAAGTATAAACTATTGCGTTCATTGCCTTCTCCCTTCTTATAATTTATTATTGTTCTTCTTAATATAAATTTTTTTATACAATATTTTTAATAACTATCCATTTTTTTAGAAAACCTATCAACATGCTTTTTTAACATTTCCGCTAAATCATCTTCTTCTCTTTTATTATCATAAAGACTATACATTAAGAAAATCGGACCATAAAACTCTATCGCCAATTGTTTTGCCTCTTCTTTTTTTTCTATTATTCCAGCAAATAGATGTGTCATATAGTCTATCGGGCCAGAAACCAGATATTTCTGATATAAATCTGCCATTTCTTGATTTCTATATTGCTCTAAAGTAAGCATTCTTCTAAATAAAGATGAAAACTCTTCTTCCGTCCAATGTTTAAATTGTGCTTCTGTATAGATTCTGATTTTATCAATAGATATTTCTCTATATCCTTTTATGATTTCATCCATATTCCCATCTGGCATATTGTACTCTCTTACCCTTTCATAATCTAATTCGTCCATTCTATTTATAATACTGTCAAAAATATCTCTTTTGTTTTTATAATGCTTATATAATGCACTTTTCGCCATTCCTAATTCTCCAGAAATTTTGCTGATTGAAACAGCTTCATATCCATCCTGTGCAAATAGTTTAAGCGCTGTTAATAAAATTTTTTCTTTTGTCGTACACATTTCAAACCTCCTTGGTGAACTATCGTTCACCCTATATTTATATAATAGTGAACGATAGTTTACTTGTCAAGTAATAAATCTAACCTTTTTTGTTTTTTTAATCTATATATCTATTCCTCTATATTTTTCTTATATCCAAAATAAGTTGCTATAAAGTATATCAAGTATATAAATAAGAATAATGATAGGCTATATAATATTGCATATAAATATGAATATTCGCTACTTAGTGCTGGGTTAAGGAGACTGTTCAATGAGGTTGTAACTGAAATATCAATTATAATCGGGTAAATTACTGGGAATAAAAAGAATATTAATAGTTGTTTTCTTATTGTTTTATATATTTGGCTTTGTTCTACGCCTAATTTACTTAAAATCGAATAATGATATTTATATTTTGTGGAGTCACTCAAGGTTTGTATTGCTAAGATAGTTGCTACAATTGCTGTGAATATAAATGCTATATATAAAAGAATAAATGAAAATATAGTTAATATTGATCGATTCTCTGATATCACGTCACCTTTTACGCTTAAATTATACACATAGAAATCGAATTTATCCTTATTGTTTGTCATAGTGTTTTCAACATATTTACCTATATCATCATATAACTTCTCTGTTGTAGGCTTTACTGTGTTTATCATTATGAAACTATCTAATATTTTCATATTCGAAAATTATTTCTTCTAAATGATGCTATATCTCTATCTTTTATTTCTGTTATATCATTTCCGTTAATTATAATTTTGCTGGCTGTAACTGTATCAATAGCAGAAATACAGTTTAAAAGTGTAGTCTTCCCACTTCCACTAGCCCCCATAATCGCAACAAATTCTCCTTCATTTACTGAGAATGAGATATTATCTATTGCCTTTGTTATATTATTTTTTGTTCCGTAGTATTTTTTCAGATTCTCTATTTTTAAAATACCTTGCATAAAATCCACCTCTTATTTTTTAGGATTTAAGATCTTAAATTTAATTATTTCTATTAGTTAACCTATAACTATTGTATCAACAAAAGGTATAGGATTTTATTACACTTTTATTAGGTTGATTATTATATTTTAAAATTTAACCTAAACAAAATTACTTATATGTCTTAAAATATATAGATAACTGAAAATAATATAAAAAGGAGTTTTAATAATGGTAACTAAGGAAATGATAGAAAACGAAAAAGGTTATTATGCAAAATATTTTGCTATGGACCCTTCATTAAAAACAAATGCACAAAATTTATTATGGGAATTCAATAATACAAGGCCTGATGAAAGTGAAAAACGCGCTAGTATTTTACAAAAATTGTTTGGAACTTGTAGTCCTATGACTTTTATCGAGCCAAACTTCAAGTGTGACTATGGTTTTAATATTCACACACATGGATTTGCCTTCATAAATTACAATTGTGTTATGCTTGATACTTCTCCAATTAATATCGGTGAAAATGCATTTATCGGACCTGGTACTTGTCTTTCTTGTGCTGGGCATCCGATTTATCCTTCTGAACGTATTATTGAAGGTATTTCTACATCTAAACCTATAACTATAGAAAATGATGTTTGGATTGGGGCTAATTGTACAGTCTTCGGTGGAGTTACAATTGGGGCTGGAACTGTAATCGGAGGTGGAAGTGTTGTAACAAAAGACATACCATCTGGTGTTGTCGCTGCTGGAAACCCATGTCGTGTTTTACGTCCTATAACTGAAGAGGATAGAATAAACTTAACACAAGATTTTAGAGCTTTATAAATTTCACAAAAAAAGTAGGAGCAAAATGCTCCTACTTTTTATTTATCTTAAATATCAAATTATCAATTAATCAATCAAATTATTTTGTTACTAGTTCAACTTCAACTGGTATAGATTTTTCAACAGCTTCTCCGTTTATTATTTTTATAGCTGTTTCTACTGCTGTTGCACCCATTAAATCTGGTTTTTGAGCAACTGTTGCTGCCATTTTACCTTTTTTAATTGCTGCTAATGCATCATCTGTTGAGTCGAATCCAACAACTACTATATCTTTATTTCCTATTGCTTCAACTGCACCAAGTGCCATTTCGTCATTGTGAGCGAAAACACCTTTTATATCTGAGTTAGATTGAAGCATATTTTCCATAACTGTCATACCTTCTGAACGGTTGAAGTTAGCTGTTTGGCTAGATACAACGTTTAATTGTTCATCTGCTACCTTGTGGAATCCTGTTCCTCTGTCTATTGTTGCACTTGAACCTGAAGTTCCTTCTAATTCAACAACTTTTGCATCTTTTCCAACTAAACTTACTAAGTATTCTGTTGCCATTTTTGCACCTTCAACATTATCAGATGCTATTGAACAATCTACATCTACACCATTAACTGCACGGTCTAGAGAAATAACTTTTATACCTTTTGCAATTGCATCTTTTACCGCTGGTGCAACTGCATCAGAATCAACTGGATTTACTATTAAAATACTTATATTTTTTGAAATTAAATCTTCTATATCACTTGTCTGTTTTGCTGCATCATCACCAGCATCTACTACTATTAAATCTCTTCCTTCTTCTTTTGCTTTATCTTTAGCACCCTGGCTTAAAGTTACGAAAAATGGATTGTTTAATGTAGATACTGAGAATCCTATACTTCCATTTCCCACTACAGCTCCGTCTGAGCCTGCACTTGATTCTTCACCTTCTATACTACATCCTACTAATGAAAATGCTAGTATTGCTGATGATACAAGAGTAACTATTTTCTTAAGTTTCATAATTATGCCTCCTAGAGTTAGGTTATTTTTAAAATTTTTATAATAATTAACGTTTACGGTCTGATAAAACTGCTATTAATATAACTAAACCTTTTACAACATCTTGGTAGTAAGAAGATACTCCTAAGATATTTAGTCCGTTATTTAATACTGCTATTATTAGAACACCTACAAATGTGCCCCATATTCTACCTCTACCACCGTTCATACTAACCCCACCAAGTGCAACTGCTGCAATTGCATCTAGTTCATATCCTGTACCTAGTGTTGGTTGTGCTGAGCCTAAACGAGATAAAAGTACTAAACCTGACATAGCTGCCATTAATCCTGAGATTGCATAAGTAGCTATTTTAGTTCTATCTATGTTTATACCTGCTAATTTTGCAGATTTTTCGTTACTACCTGTCGCATAAACTTTACGACCAAAAGTAGTTCTTTCTAATATAAACATAAATCCTATAAAGATTAATATAAACATTATTACTGGGAATGGTATATTTAATATAAGTCCTTTTCCTACGAATTTTAATAAATAACTATCTCCTAAGTTAGATATTGGTTTTCCATCCATGAAGATCATTGTTAATCCTCTGAATACTGTCATTGTTATTAATGTTGCTATAAATGGTTGTAAACGTCCTTTTGTCACAAATATACCACTTATAATTCCAAATAATACACCTAATACTAATGCTACTATCATTGCGATTGCAACTGGTGTTCCATTAGCTATTAAACTAGCACAAATTGCTGTTGTAAGCGCCAACACCGAACCCACTGATAAGTCGATTCCGCCAGTTAAGATAACGCAAGTCATACCAAATGCAATTAGTCCATTTATTGAAGATTGTCTAAGTAAAGATAAGAAGTTCTTTACTGTTCTAAACTCTGGACTTATTATACTTATTACTGCTACTAAAAGAATTAATGCAATTACCGCACCTAAATCTTGTATCCGATTCATTACTTTTTTATTTTCCATTTAGTTCTCCTCCTGTCGCTAAAGTCATGATACTTTCTTGGTTTGCTTCTTCTTTATTTAAAATTCCTCTTACTTCGCCTTCTCTTACTACCATAACTCTATCAGACATTCCTAAAACTTCTGGTAGTTCGGATGATACCATAATTATCGCAACACCTTTTGCTGCAAGTTCATTAATTATGTTATAAATTTCTTTCTTCGCTCCTATATCAACACCTCTTGTAGGCTCATCTAGGATTAAAACTTTCGGATTAGTGTAAATCCATTTTGCAAATACTACTTTTTGTTGATTCCCACCACTTAAATTATCACATTCATGTTGCGGTCCAAAGCATCTAATTTTTAATTCTTCAATTCCTTGATTAACAAGTTCTTGTTCTTTTTTCTTATTTATAACTCCATTTTTAGAGATTTTTCCAAGGTTAGCTAAAGAAATATTTTTCATTATACTTTCTTCTAACATTAAACCTTCAACTTTTCTATCTTCAGTTATAAATCCAATCCCATTTTCTATTGCTTGTTGTGGATTTTTATTTTTTATTTCTTTTCCATCTAGGAATATTTGACCTGTTACATGCGGCATGTTACCGAAAATAGCTTGCATTATTTCCGTTCTTCCTGCTCCCATAAGTCCTGATACACCTAAAACTTCTCCAGCACGAACATCAAAAGATACATTTTCGAATGCCCCTGGACAGTTTAAGTTTTTAACTTCAAATGCTACATCTCCGATTTTTGCATCTCTTAATGGGTATCTTTCTCCAATTTCTCTACCTATCATCATTTTAACTATGTCATTCATATCGATATCAGCAATTCTTTTAGTGTCTATATAAGTACCATCTCTAAGAATTGTTATACGATCACATAATTCAAATATTTCTTCCATACGGTGAGATATATAAACTATTGAAACACCTTTTTTTCTAAGTGAATTTACTACTTCGAATAATACTTCTGTTTCACTTTGAGTTAATGCAGCAGTTGGCTCATCCATGATTATTACTTTTGCATCTACCATAAGAGCTTTTGCTATTTCTATCATTTGTTGTTGACCTATAGATAGTTCATCCATTCTTTGGGCTGGATCTATATCAACACCAAGCATGTCTAGAATTTCTTGTACCCTTTTTCTCATGGCTTTTCTATCACATATTCCAAATGCTTTTTTTATCTCTTTGCCTAAAAACATATTTTCTTCAACTGTTAAATCAAATAATACATTTAACTCTTGGTGAATAAATACTATTCCTGCTTTTTCTGCTTCTTGTGGATTGTTATAACAAACTTCTTTTCCATCTACTATAACTTGACCAGCATCCTTAGTATAAACACCTGTTAGAATCTTCATTAAAGTCGATTTTCCTGCACCATTCTCCCCCATAAGAGCATGAACTTCGCCATCATCTAATAGGAAACCTGCACCTTTTAAAACTGCATTGCCGCCAAATGACTTATCGATTCCACGCATTTCAATTTGCATATCTCTACCTCCTTATTTTTATTAAAAAATACATCCTGATTGTAAAATTATGTTCGCATAAGGAGTAGTTTCTCCTGTACGTATTACTGCTTTACATTCCTTTGTCATTTCTTTTAATCCAACATGAGAAACGAATTCTACCTCTATTTCTTGTCCTGCAAAATATTCATTTATTTCAGCTAAAACTTTTGGATTGTTTTCTTTTATTTCTTCTGCTAAAACTATTTTTTCTATTTTCATATCGTCGCCAACTTCTTTTAAAACGTCCATAAAAGTTGGCACTCCGAATTTAACTGCTAAATCAATTCTTTCTGTTTCATCTGGTATTGGAAGACCGCAATCTCCTATACATATACGATCTGTATGCCCCATATATGAAAGTACTCTTGATATATCACTATTTAAAATTCCATGTCTTTTCATTGATATTTTCTCCTCAACTTTTGCTTTATTTTTTACTGTAACTCTTTTTCTACTTCACTTACTGTTGGCATTCCTGTTTGTGCGCCGAATTTTTCTGTAGATAAACTAGCTGCTGTATTCGCAAAAGTTAATGCAGTTTTTATATCTGCTCCATTTGCAATTTGTACAGAAAATGCACCATTTAATGTATCTCCTGCTCCTGTTGTATCAACTACTTTGGCTGGTCTTGCTGGTACTGTTAATATTTCACCAGTTTCTAAACATGTTGAAACACCTTTTGATCCTTGAGTTATTAATAATTTCCCTGCATATTTTTTAAGAAGTTCTTCTGATGAAAGTTCATTTCCAAATATAAGTACTGCTTCATGTTCATTTGGAGTTAAGTAGGTTACTTTTTCAACAACTTCCATTGGAACTTCTGCTGCTGGTGCTGGATTTAATATTACTGGTATATTATTTTCTGAGCAAAATTCTACTGTATAATGAACTGTTTCAAGTGGTATTTCATGTTGAAGTACTACCATATCGTAATTTTTTAATTCTTCTTTTATACCATCTATATATTCTTTGTCTACTTTTCCATTTGCTCCTGGAACAACTATTATTGTGTTGTCATTTTCACCTATTGTGATCATCGCAATTCCTGTTGGAACTCCTTCTAACACTTTTATGTTGTCTGTTTTTATTCCATGATTTTTCATGTTATCTATCATTTTTTTACCATTCTCATCATCCCCAACACATCCAAACATCTCTACTTCTGCTCCAAGTTTGGCCATTGCTACTGCTTGATTTGCACCTTTTCCTCCTGGTATATAGCTGATATTATCTCCCATTAAAGTTTCTCCTTTTAGTGGAATTCTTTCAGCTGTAACTGTCATGTCTATATTAATACTTCCTACTACTGCAAGTCTCATTACTTTCACCCTTTCCTTTTTGTCGTTTGACGCTCTATTAACTCAACATCAAATATATTTTCCCTTTCGATATTATGTCCATCCCTATATTGAATAATAATTTGTGTTGCTTTTTTGCCTATCTTTGTTATGGGTTGAGCAACAGTTGTTATTTCCGGCGTGAATAAACAACTAAATTTTATGTTATCAAATCCTATTATTTGTATATCTTCTGGTATATTATATCCTTTTTGTGTAAGTGTTTTATAAACAGAAATAGCAACCATATCATTACTTGCTATAATTCCGTCTACATCTGGATATTTTGTTATTAATTCTTCTGCTTTTATTAATCCAATATCATAGCTGTATCCACACTCTATGTATTGTTCTTTAATCCCATATTCTTTGCATATATCTTGATATCCTAAATATCTTTGTTTTGCACTCGAAATATTTTGTGGACCTTTCATACAAACTATATTTTTGCAACCACATTCTATTAAATGTTTTGTAGCTATTTTTCCACCGCTATAGTTATCTGATTCTACTATTGCAATTTCATTAATCTTTGAAAGTTTTCTATCCACCAAAACTACTGGGAATCCATTGTCTTCTAAATTTTTTATTGTATTATTACTATCTGTTACCATGATAAGACCATCTGCTTTTAATTGATTTAACATATGTATATTCATCAATTCTTTTTCTTCGTTATTATTAGAATTGCAAAGCAGCATCTTATATCCATTTTCATACGCCTCTTCTTCAATCGCCTTTGCTAACTCGCTGAAAAATGGGTTTTCAATGTTTGGTACTATTACCCCTATAATCTTTGATGATTGTTTAAACAGAGCTCTTGCTAGTTCATTAGGTCTGAAACCCGTTTCATTAATAACCTTTAGCACTCTTTGTTTCTTTTCATCATCAACATTGGCGGTTCCATTTATTACTCTTGATACTGTTGCTGGTGAAACACCAGCTAGTTTAGCTACTTCTCTAATACTTGCCATATTATTATCCCCTTTGATAAGTTTTAGAACAGTGTACTCTGAAACCTGTTTCAAATTTTGTTAATATAATTATAATCCCAGATATATAAATCGTCAACATTATTTTTACGTTTTTTGCTATTTTTCTTGAATTATTTTTATTATGCAAACGTTTATTGTGTATACTTTTATACAATTAGTGTATCACATTTATTTTTCTTACTAATTTTTAAATTTATCTATTCCTTCATCTTATAAAGATTTAATCCATTTTTCATATTTGCTACAACTAAAAAAATACAAAATAAAAACTCTCCCATAAATAAGTATAACGCTTATTTATAAGAGAGTTATTAGTAGTATAATTTAAGCAACAAAAAAGTACCTTAATAGGTACTTATATGAACTATTCAGCTGACCTGGTTTTTGACCCCACACTCGCCTACTGCGACGTTCGCTCTGGGTTTGCCGCACTACTAGCCGTCTCGATTTAGAATTTTTTTGGTTATCGGTAGGTCTTACTTCTAAGCCGCACCATGATCATCAACTCCGCTTTTGGCGTTGACTTACGTGGATCCCTTTGCCTGCGACTGGCCTGGACTTTCAACCACAGACCTGAATAATTACTAATATATTTTAATATCTTCTGATAGATATGTCAATAGAATCATTTACCTTGTAATCCTATTTTTCTATTTATTTTTGACAATTCATTTTATTATTACTGTTATGTTATTATTTTATATATTTTAATCATTTTCCTCATAAGGCAAATACATATCATAACCCCTAGTTAATAATGTTAAAACAGTTATCTTGTTTACTGGTACTAATCTAAGTTCTTTTGATATTTCGTTAGTTGTAGCAGCGGTTGTAAAAATATCATCTATTAAAATCACATTTTTATTTTTAAGCAAATTATCATTATCCTTTATAACAAATGAATTCTTTACTTCTTGCTCTCTTTCTTTTTTATTTAAATTGTAGAGTCTTCTTGTATTTCTTTTTCTAAAAATACAATTCAAAGTAGGAATTCCTGTTATTTCACTCAAATCTTCTGCTATTTTTTGTGCTTGATTAAATCCTCTTTTTCTAAGGCGCTTTTTATGCAAAGGAACGCATAACAAATAATCTGCAGTTAGATTTTCGAGTTCCATCTTTTCGCTCATAATTTGTGCGACATATTTACAGAAATAAGTCTTATTTCTATATTTAAAATCAAGTATCATCTTTTTACTTGTTTTGTTGTATTCTATACATGAAATTGCCCTATCAAAATAAAAAGTTCTTCTTTTACAAGATGGACAGTCCTTTATATTTTCATATTCTAAATTATGATTTACTAATGGTTTTCCACATTTTAAACAAGCATCCTTCAAAAAATGCAATTCCTTAAAGCAATCTTTACATATAGAATATGAATTTGTTAATTTTATTGGATTATCACAAATTATACAGGATATATTCTTTGGATAAATAAAATCAAGAAGTATATCTTTAATATATTTTAATATTGATTTTTTATCTTTTATATTATCAGTTATTTTCTCTTTATTCGTTATCTTCAATCAGCAGACCCTCTTTTTTAAATTTATTTAACTTAACTGCTAAATTAGAGTATCTGTCGTTGCTTCGATTGTTTTTTATCATAAATTCTAGGTACTTAACTTCACCAACTAGCACAACCTGTTTCTTTGCACGTGTAACAGCTGTATAAAGTAGATTTCGGCTAAGTAGCATTGGTGGCGCCCACGCCATCGGTATTACAACGATTGGGAATTCACTCCCTTGGCTTTTATGAATAGTCGTACAGAAACTGTGGTCTAATTCATCTAACTCGTCGTACTTGTAAGTTACGATTTTTAAACTATCGAATATTACAAATATCTCTTTCTTTTCTTTGTCTATATAGTAAATATAACCAATATCGCCATTATATATACCATGTCCACTATTACTTCCATCTTCACTTTGCCATTTTCTCGTATAATTATTTTTAATCTGCATAACCTTGTCGCCAACTCTGAATGTTCTTTTTGAAAATACTTCTTCAGTTTTATATTTTGATGGCGGATTAAGACTTTTTTGCAGCTCTATATTTAAATTATTTACACCAAGAGTTCCTTTTCGCATTGGCGATAAAACTTGAATATCTTTTAATTTATCTACACCGTAGAATTTCGGTAATCTCTCACTAACAACCCCTACGATTTCTTGCAGTATATCGTCTCCTTCTTTTTTAATAAAGAAGAAATCCTTCCCTTTTACATTCAGTTTTAATGGTTCACCTTTATTAATTTTATGGGCATTGACTACTATCATACTTTCTTGAGCTTGTCTGAATATTTCATTTAATCTAACAGTATTTATAACTTCTGAATCGATAAGATCTTTTAATACATTTCCTGCTCCAACTGAAGGCAACTGGTCGCTATCCCCAACGATTAAAAGTCTTGTCCCAGATTTTATAGCTCTAAGCAAGCTATACATAAGCACAATATCAACCATTGAAACCTCGTCAAGAATAACAACATCAGCATCAATTGGATCTTCTTCATTTTTCATAAATGTAAGTTCATCGCTGTCCATTCCGAATCCCATTTCTAAAAGCCTGTGAATTGTCTTTGCCTCTTTATTTGAAGTTTCACTCATTCTCTTTGCTGCACGTCCTGTTGGCGCCGCCAAAACGACTTTTTGGTCGTTATTTTCAAATACTTTGATAATTGTATTAATTGTTGTTGTTTTCCCTGTACCTGGTCCACCAGTGATTATTACAACACCTTTTTCAATAGCTTCTTTAACTGCCATAACCTGATTTTGTGCCAGTTTAATTCCTTCTTCTCTTTCAATAAGTTTTATTTCATGGTCAACATCTATGTTTAAATTCTCAAAGTCATATTGAGCAAGTCTTATCATTTCTTTGCAGACTCCATTTTCAGAAAGATAATATGGCATAAGATATACATTTATATCGTTTTGGTCTTTTTCAACATGTATTTTTTGAGTATATGCTAATTCAAGAACACCTTCTTTTATCTTTTCTGCCTCAATTTCTAATACCTTCATCGCTTGTGGGACAAGAACACTCAGCGGTAAATATGTATTTCCATTTGATGCGCTTTGGTTAAGCGTATATAAAATTCCTTGGAATATTCTATCCCTAGAATATTTATCTATACCAAGCTTCTTTGCGATATCGTCCGCAATTCTAAACCCAATTCCCCTGATATCTTCAGCAAGCCTGTATGGATTCTTATTTATAATGCTAATTGCATTCTCTTTATATTTTTTATAAATTTTTAAACAGTAATTAGGAGTTATTCCATAAGGAGAAAGTTGCATAATTATATTTCTCAATTCTCTATTTTCTTCATAACTCTCTGTTATCTGTTTTATTTTCTTTGACCCAATTCCCTCAACTTCTTTTAATCGCTCTGGAGTGTTTTGGATTACGTCTAGAGTATCGACTCCAAACTTTTCAATAATCCTAGTTGCCATTTTCTCTCCTATACCATGAATCATACCAGAAGATAAATAAGCGTAAATTCCCTCCAAAGATGAAGGTGTAACAGGCATAAATTTATTTACTTCAAATTGTGAGCCATACGTTTTATGTGTGACCCATCTTCCTTCAACTTCTATACTCTCACCAACAGACAAAGTCGGCATACATCCGACAATTGTAACTTCTTCGTCTTCGTTTGCAAGATAAGCTATAGTGTATCCATTCTCTTCATTTTTAAAAACTATATCACTTATCATACCTTCTAATTTTTCCATAATACAACACTCCTAATTGTGCTTTTTAGCACATGCTTTATATTATAATTGAGCTATTTTAGTCCATATATTAGTATGTCCCAAAATAGCCCATAGCATATTAACTAAAATAATTCATCTGTTTCTATTTCATCTAAAACTTCTTTTAACTCTTTTCTAGCTTGTTCTATCATAGCCTTATCTTGTTTATTTAAAATTAATTCAAATTGTGTAAGAGCTTCACCGATAATTTTTCTGTCTTCTCCAGTGAATTCTTCATACATTCTTTCACCTCTAAATAGAAGTTCTTTGTTTTTTTCTTGGTCTCTTGGATGAATTTTCAAATAATTAAGCTCCTCAAATCTAGCCTTTGCATCTTCTTCTGATATTGGGCTATTTTCTTTTTGGATAATAATTTTTTTCTTTTCCCCTGTTGAGTTTACCTTAACAATTACTTCTAATATTGAGTTTATATCGTATGTATAAGTTACATCAATTGATTCTTTTCCTTCTGGCCCTTTTGGAACAACTACTGAAATCTCACCTAATTTTAAGTTATTTTTCGCAAGTCTGCTCTCACCTTGAAGAACTTCGACAACAAGTTTGCTTTGCCCGTCATAGCATGTATAGAATGTTTCTGTTCTGCTGACTGGTATAACTGTGTTTCTTTCGATTATAGGATAATAATACCCAGATTCACGAGTATTTCCCATTCCTTTAACAGAAACTTCTGTTCCAAGCGAGAATGGACAAACATCAGTAAGCACAATTTCTTTTATATATTGATCTCTTTCTTTCATCGCAGCTTGAAGTGCTGCCCCTATTGCAACAGCTTCATCAGGATTTACACTTGTGTTTGGAAGTCGTCCAAATATTTTTCCAACAAACTTTCTTATTATTGGAAGTCTTGTTGCCCCACCGATTAATATTATTTCATCTATTTGACTTAATTTTATTTTTGCATCTTTTAAACTTCTCTCTATTGGTTTTCTCAATTTAGATAGAAGTAATTCACACGATCTTTCATAAGAATCTATACTTATTTCTGTCTCATAAATATTATCGTTTATATTACATTTTATATTCACTGTCTTCTTGTCTGAGAATTCAAGTTTTGCTTTTTCACATTGTTTTTTAATATGAGATAAAGCCTTTTTATCAAGCTTATCTTCATCTAATTTAACTTGGTCAATAAACATTCTATATAGTATGTCTGTGAAGTCTTCTCCACCTATATAGTTGTCACCAGCTACTGCTCTAACTTCCATTATATTTTTATACATTTCAAGTATTGAAATATCGAAAGTTCCTCCACCAAGGTCGAAAACCAAGAATTTAGTGTGGTCATCTCTTTTATCTATTCCATAAGCTATTGCAGCCGCTGTCGGTTCGTTTATTATACGATTTACCTTTAATCCAGCAAGCTCTCCAGCTTTTTTTGTTGCCTTTCTTTGTTCATCATTAAAATAAGCAGGCACACTGATTATCGCTTCTTCTATTTCTTGTCCAATAAAAACTTCAGCATCTTCTTTTAATGATTTTAATACAAAAGAAGATAACTCCTCAGCCTTAAACTTTTTATCTCCAAGTGCAAATTCCTTATCAGTGCCCATACTTCTTTTAAAAACTTCTGCTGTCATATTTGGATAAAGTATTTTTCTTTCCTTAGCAACTTTTCCAACATAAATATTATCATCTTCATCTATACTTACAACAGACGGAGTTAAATTTTCTCCAAGTCTATTTGGTATTATTTTCGTTTCACCTTCATCAAAATAACAAGCTAAACTGTTTGTTGTTCCTAAATCTATTCCTATTATCATAAATAACGTCTCCTTGCTACCTTTTTCTATTTAAAAAGTCCGATTTTGTATGCCAATCCAATAGCATCTGTTCTCGATATATCTAATTTAAATATCTCATCTAAATGAGCTTTTACTTTATCTATATTTCCCTTAACATATTCTAAATACGCAAGGCTATACATTGCATCGATACATACTTCTTCTGAACAGTAAAAGCATCTTGGTGATAAAAGGGCCTTGCTTATATATTCATATGCCTTATTATATTCACCTAAAATAATATATGCATCAGCTAAATATCGATAAATATATGGTAATTTATCTACCTTAGATTTTAAGTTATCTACAGGAGTTAATTCTATTACCTTTTTAGCATAGCTATGTGCTTTTACCTTATCTCCCAACTCAAGACATATTCTTCCCGCAGTTATATAGTTAGCTCTATTATCTGCAACAAATTGTAACTCTTTTATAGCCTCTTCAATTAATTTTAATGCTTTTTTATAATTTCCTGTATAGAATAATAGTTTTGCTCTATCCCTCTTATGGTCTGGTTCTGGTTTTACCATTAATGAGAAAGTTTTTAGTGCCGCTTTCATATTTCTTTTTTCTATATTTAAATTAGCCATACGAGACATGGCTTCGGCGCTTAATTTTGATTTATTCATTGCTGCTAAATACTCATCTAAAATTTCTTCGCCTTTATCAAAATCCCCAAACTTAACATATTGATTATATATATCTATTAAATCAGAAGGGTCATTTGTGTTTTCGTAATTTTCTCTGTAGTATTTCATTGCATCTTCACGCATGCCTAATTTTGCACATACTAGACCTAATGTCCCTTCTAAATAAGATGAACTTTCGTATTCATCGCTATTATCAAAGATTGCCTTGGCTTTTATAAAATACTCATACGATTTTTTCGCATTATCTATCATATTGTAATAGATTCCGAAGTATTCGTATAATCTCGGGTCATCTTTAAGATTTTTATCTAAGTACACTAAATCTTTATATAAATCATCTAGATTTAACAATTCTAAGTTTACTTGCACTCTTTTAAAGTAGTCATCTATATCATATTCTTTTTCAATCTGTTTATTGTAATATTCTAATGCTTTTTCATAAAGCTCTTGGTCGTTATATATATCTCCAATTTTTCTATCACTATATCCGTTGTCTGGATATAATTGCGCTATGTACTCAAAAGTTTCTTTAGCATCATTATATTGTTCTCTTATACTAAGTTCTATTCCCTTATAATAAAGTAATCCTTGATGTTTCGGACTATATTTTAAACCTTTCTGTGCAAGTTCTAAAACATCGCCTTCTTCATCAGTGTTGAAAATTTCATTTATATAGTAGAAATATAATTCTTCTGGAAATGCTAGGATTCCAGCATCATCTTCTTCTAGTTTTTTTATTAGATTTTTATAAATTTCCGTAGCTTCTTCTCTTTTATCTTCATAATCTAAAATAAGTGCTTCTAAGAAGTCTAAGTTCTGATTTTCAACATCTTCACTTCTTAAAGATTTTATTTCTTCTTTAGCCATTTCGATTTCTTCTACTTCTATTAAGATTCTTATTTTATATATGTATGCAAATAAATTATATGGGTCTTTATATAAGATATCATTACATTCATCAAATGCTTCTTTCAGATATTCCAATTCATAAAGTGATCTAATTTTCATCATATAGGCTTCTGATACCTCAGGGTTTATTTCTATAATTTTGTCACAAACCTTTATCACTTCTTCATATTGTTGATTTGCAAATAAAATCTTATTCTTCATATTTAAAAATTGTACATCATTTGGAAGTATCTCAAGTGATTTATTCAATTCTTTTAGAGCATTATTATTTTCGCCTTTTTGATTATATATCCATGCTTTTGTAAAATATACATTCTCCATAGATTTATATTTAGGCGCAAAATTATTTAACTTTTCTTCTGAAGCATTCTCTATTCCATTTTTCCACATATCTGCATACTTTAATGCCTCGTCATATTTTTTCATATCTAAATAAATTCTAGCAAATAATCTATAAATCATTAAATCTGTATTTTCGTCTACTTCTATCGAATTTGCAATATTGTATGCTTCATCTAATCTATCAACAATATAATATGTATGTGCTATTTCTAATAGCTTGTCAGTTTCAAACTTATCTTGTCCTAATCTAACTTTATTTTCATAATCATTTATAATATCTTGATTTAATTCATCGAATAGTCTATCAATCTCTTCATATTCATACCCTTCCGAATTAATCACAGTTAATAACTCTCTTGCTTCAGCAAATCTTCCCTCATTTTTATAAATAATGCATAACCCTTCGCATGCCATTACATTTGATGGTTCTCTTTTTAAAACAGTTTTATAATATTGTTTTGCTTCTTCATTTTGACCTTTGTCTGCTAAAATCATTCCTTTTAATAAATCTGCTTCAACAACTTCATTATATTTGGGGTCTATATTAGATATGATATCCCAAGCTTCATCTAATCTATCTAAGTTATAAAGTACGACTGCCTCTTTTTTATCAACTTCCGGATGATATATTCCATATTCTTTTAAATCTTGTAATAAATCATATGTTTTTTCAATATCTCTTTCTCTATATTTTCTATTCATTTCATAAAAATCAGTTAAAAATGCTTCATAATCAAGCCCATCTTTTATTTCAAACAGACTATAGGAAGGATATTCATCGTATTTAATTCCATCAACAATTATATTATCTATAAATTCTGCTGGAAAACTTTCATATAATTCATCTATATCCTCTTCAAAATTGAAAAACTCATTTAAAAATCTAATTACAGCTGATGGAAGGTAGTAGTTTTGCATAAAAAATTCTAATAGAGCATCTCTTGCATCTGTTTTGGTCTCTATATTTTGGCATACATCATCTTTTAACAATTCTGACCATGCATTTATATCATTTCTCGCTCTAAAATTGTTATATACCTCTCTTACTTTTGCCATCCACAGACCTATTTCAGTATTATCTATTTCATTTGTATCTTCTTCGTCTTCTTGATTTGCATATTCAATAGCCTCTTCATATGCTTTTCTAAGTTGCATAAATTCTTCTGGTTTGTCTTCAGGATTTGTGTCGCTTAATTTGTTTAAGTACGCTTCCTTGATTTCCATCTCATTTTTTGTTGGCTCAATCCCTAATATTTTAAAAATCCTCATAAATTCCTCCATAAATCCCTAATATCATTTTTCAATACCATTAAGGGTTTATCTTATAAATTCCCTTATAAAAATAGTACACTAGTTTTGTAAAGAAAAAAAGACCTTGCACTTAATATGTACAAGGTCTTTATATATTTAAAATTATAATATTCTAACTAACTATATACCAGCTTGTTCTTTTAAAGTTTCAGCTTTATCAGTTCTTTCCCATGGTAAATCTATATCAGTTCTACCGAAGTGACCGTAAGCAGCAACTTGTTTGTATATAGGTCTTCTTAAGTCAAGGTCTCTTATTATAGCACCTGGTCTTAAGTCGAAGTTTTTGTTTATTAATTCAACTAAAACTTCTTCAGAAACTTTTCCAGTTCCGAAAGTATCAACGAATATTGATAATGGTTTAGCAACACCTATTGCATAAGCTAATTCTATTTCACATTTGTCTGCAAGTCCAGCAGCAACTATGTTTTTAGCTACGTATCTAGCAGCGTAAGCAGCAGATCTGTCAACTTTTGTTGGGTCTTTTCCAGAGAATGCTCCACCACCGTGTCTAGAGTATCCACCGTAAGTATCTATTATTATTTTTCTACCAGTTAAACCAGTATCTCCTTGTGGTCCACCTATAACGAATCTACCTGTTGGGTTGATGTAGTACATAGTTTCTTCATCTAATAATTCAGCAGGTATAACAGCTTTTATAACGTGTTCTATTAAATCTCTTCTTATAGTTTCGTTATCAACACTTTCACTATGTTGAGAAGATATTAATACAGTATGAACTCTAACTGCTTTGTTTCCTTCATATTCAACAGTTACTTGAGTTTTACCATCTGGTCTTAAGTAATCTAATAATCCAGATTTTCTAACTTCTGTTAATCTTCTTGATAATTTGTGAGCTAAAGATATTGGAAGTGGCATTAATTCTTCTGTTTCATTACAAGCGAAACCGAACATTATACCTTGGTCTCCAGCACCAACTTTTTCTATTTCTTCTTCAGTTTGTTCTCCTGATTTACTTTCTAAACCTTCATCAACACCCATAGCGATGTCTCCTGATTGTTCATCTATAGCAGTTATTACTGCACAAGTATTGCAGTCGAATCCAAATTTAGCTCTAGTATATCCGATACCTTCTACTGTTTCTCTAACTAATTTTGGAATATCAACATAAGCATTTGTACTTATTTCACCTGCAACTAATACTAAACCAGTTGTAGTAGTAGTTTCACAAGCAACTCTTGATTGTGGGTCTTTTTCTAATAATGCATCTAATATTGCATCTGATATTTGGTCACACATCTTGTCTGGATGCCCTTCAGTAACTGACTCTGAAGTAAATAAATGTCTTGCCATTTTAGTTCCTCCTTAAAATTTCATAGTTTGTTCTATTTTATAATTTGTTCCCTAAAAATCTTTATTTTAAACTAAAGATTTTTCTGTTGGAATTCTAGATTATATTCTTTATTTTACAAGAAATTTAATTCTTTATACTTTCTTATAAATTAAAAAACCTCTTCTGCACAGAAGAGGTTATTGTATGCTTAAATACATGACCTCATCTTTCTAGAATTCTCTCTAGCAGGATTTAGCACCTTCCTTTTCCAAGTGGTTGCTGGGCTTCATAGGGCCTGTCCCTCAGCCTCTCTTGATAAGGTAATCAAGAAATTTTTCTTTGAATTTAACAATATAAATAATACCTGTTTTATATTGTCTTGTCAAGTATTTTTATAATAGTATTTGTCTATTTTTGTTAGTTTTTTTATAATATATTTTTTTAACTATTTCAAAATTGGTATTATTTCATAATCTTAACTCATATATTATCTAGAAGGGAGGAACTCCTATGTATTTAGCCAAAGTAAACTATAAAAGAGAAGATGTCACGCATATATTAAGTTCTATTCTTAAAAATATAATTTCTGATAATACTGTAATAATATGTATAGGAACAGATCGTGCTATTGGAGATGCACTTGGGCCTCTAGTAGGAACTATGCTCAAAAATAGTGACTTCAAATACCCTGTTTACGGTACATTGGATAATCCTATTCATGCGTTGAATATTTATGAATCTATAGAAAAGATAAAAAGCAAACATTCCTCGAGCCAATTTCTAGCCATAGATGCCTGTTTGGGCTCGGCAAGTAACATAGGTAATATACAAATCCGAGAGGGGCCTATACTTCCAGGTAAAGGTGTAGGCAAAAAGTTACCCCAGGTAGGGACTTATTCTATAGTTGGCATTGTAGATAAAATAGATGAAAATAATAGATTTTCTTTTAATAATATAAGACTTCACTTTATATTAGAATTAGCTGAGACGATTGCTTTATCCCTACTTCTTGCTACCTAACAAAAAAGTAGCTATCATAAAATAATATATTCAAAATATTATTTTAAAATAGCTACTTTTTATTATTGTTTCGATAAATTTTATTGAGTTTTATAGTTAATCTCATTTATAATTTCAAAAATACAATACTATTTTTTGAAATTACCTCCAGTTTCTAGTAAATCAAGAGAACTTAATGATAATCCAGTTCCTTTTGCTACACAAGAAAGTGGATCATGAGCTAAAGTAACTTTTATTCCAGTACTTTGTTCAACCCTCTTATCTAAATCACGTAACATAGCTCCTCCACCAGTCATAATGATTCCTTTATCACTTATGTCTGCTGCTAATTCTGGTGGTGTTTTTTCTAGTAGATTTTTAGTTGCTATAACTATTTGCTCTATGCATGAATCAAGTGCTTCTAATATCTCTGTTGAAGATACGCTTATAGTAACAGGAAGACCTTTAACTAGATTTCTACCACTTATGTTCATAGTTCTTGGCTCGTCCTCTTTTACAGCAGTCCCTATTTCTATTTTTAGCTTTTCAGCACTTCTTTCCCCTATTAATACATTATACTCTTTCTTGATATATTTGATTATAGCTTCATCAAATTTGTCTCCACCTAATTTTATGGAATCACTTACTACTGATCCACCTAGCGATATTACAGCTATATCAGTTGTTCCACCACCTATGTCAATAACCATGTTTCCATTAGGTTGAGCAATATCTATTCCTGACCCAATTGCTGCTGCTATAGGTTCTTCTATAATATAAACTTCTCTAGCTCCAGCTTTTTTTGTTGCATCTTCAACTGCTCTTTTTTCAACTTCAGTAACACCAGTAGGTACACAAACCATAATTCTAGGCATTACGAATCTACCAAATCCTTTTTTCTCTACTATTTTTTCAATAAATCTAGATAACATTTCTTCTGTTATCTCATAATTTGATATAACACCATCTCTTAATGGTCTTATAACATCTATATTTGCAGGTGTTCTACCTATCATTTTTCTTGCTTCTGTTCCCACTGCTATAATTTTGTTTAATTTGTTATCTACTGCAACTACAGAAGGTTCTTCTAAAACAATCCCTTTTTCACTTACATATATTAGTACATTGGCTGTTCCTAAATCGATACCTATATCAGCTCCTGACATTCATTTCACTCCTTTTTACATTTTTATTTAATTTATATTTAATTCAAATTGTAGTTATCATTAATACTCCTATTCTACAATATAGGCAAAAATCTGACTTTAGTCAAGAAAAAAATGTAGGTTATCCTACATCTTTTTTTGTTGCTGATATTTTAATTTTGTAGCCATTCCGCCCCTGATATGTCTTTCTGATTTATTTTTTTCTAAAATCTGTTTTACTTCACTGGCTAACGTTGGCTGAATTTCTTCTAATCGCTCTGTTACATCTTTGTGTACAGTGCTTTTGCTTACACCAAAAACCTTGGCGGTTTGTCTTACCGTAGATTGCTTTTCTAATATATATTTTGCAATAGTAACTGCTCTTTGTTCTATATGAGATTTCACAACCTCCCCTCCCTCGATATCAGTCCTATTGTTATATATGAAAAAAATGCAAAAAATATAACAGGAGATTCCTCAATTTTTGAAAAATCTCCTGCCACAAACTTTATTCTTTATTCTAATAAACTCAATGGATTAATAGCTTTGTCATTTTTATAGGCTTCCACATGCACATGTGTTCCATCTTCATTTTCAACATTTGTTGTATTTCCAACATAACCTATGCAGTCGCCTTCTTTAACTGTATCTCCTTTTTCTAAAGATACATTTTCTTTTATACCAGAATATATTACTGTTATATTATCAGCATAAGATAATTCTATACTTGTTCCATATCTTTCATCTGAATATACAGACTTAACAGTTCCATCTAGTATTGATCTTATTTTATCTCCATCTTTTGCTGCAATATCTAAACCTTTATGTATTTCCCAAACATCTAATGTTTTTGAATAACTTGGCATATCTGCTGAATATTCTCTAAGTACTTCAGTTCCTATATAGTTAAGTTTAGATTCGCTCTTAGTTTCTGTTTTTTTGTTATTTTGTTCTTTTGCCTTTTCAAGGTTTTCTTTTGATTCTGTCGATGTTGGTACAGAATCATTTTTTTCTTTTACTAAATTTATCTCATTATCTTTATTAATTGTGTCTTTACTTGCTACTAATTTGTTTAAATTTTTATTTGTAAATAAAATACCACCAAAAGCTACGAGACAAACGCATATGAATAAAGATAGATAAAATATATCTTTTTCTAATAATTTCTTTTTCATACTGCACCTCCAAATATATTAATACATTTAGAGTATTGACAGTATTTACTTGTTTTATGCTTTATTTTGGAAAAATTTTTATTTTATGTAAGTTTATCCATATATATTTAAATAAATTTTTATTACTAATTATTCTATATCTATTATCAATTTTAGTGTTTTTTTAATATATATCCTTTATTTCAATTCCTGTGTAATAATGGCACAGTATATCGTAATACTTGTAATTCTTTTGCGCCATACCTTCAGCACCCCATTGACTCATACCTACTCCATGTCCATATCCTTTAACTTTAAAAACTACTGTATCATTTTCAAATCCAATATCAAAGTTAGAAGAATTTAGTCCAAAAAGAGTTCTTATATTCCTACCTGAAAGCTTTTTATCGCCAATTTGTATAGTTTTTACCGAACCGGCATTAGTTCTTTCAAGCACCTTAATTTGGTTAATTAAATTGTCTACTGATAAAGAAATATTTGAATAACTTTTATTCAATGCATTAACAAACTTATACTTGCTAATTTTAGTTTCAGTATAATATCTTGGTGATTGTTCTTCATAAGGACTGCTCACTGATTTTAGATATGGATATTGTGAAGAAAATACTTCTTCGCAATTTTCTGTTTTACCACTAGATGTTGAAAAATATAGTGGTAGTATAGCTTTTTCATCATATGTAAGTATATGACCTTTAGTATCGTCTACTGCTTTTTTTATCTTTGGATAGGACTCTTTTATCCAGTCTTCTCCCTTGTTTTTTTTAAGCTCATTATAAGAAAAATATGCTTGGCAGTGATTAGAATCAGTACATATGTCTGCTCCCTTATGCCCTTTTGTCATGTTATTTTCCTTTTTATAGATGATATAAGTCCTTGCAGCCACTGCTTGTGCCTTTAAAGCCTCTTCTGAAAAGTCTGATGACATCTCAGCAGATAAAACTCCATATAGAAATGTCTCTATATCCATTTCTTCTATTTTGTTTGTGCTAGAATTGTACACACTTATAGTAGGACTTGTTTTGTCTACTTTTTCATAGGGGTCTTTGTCTTCTTTCTGTACTATTTTTTTTGTACCTGCATCTATAGAATTAGAGACTTCATTTTTCCCATAAAAGAGCACACTAATTAAAACGGAGAGCAATATTCCAAAAATCATTGTCCCCATTAACAATATTATAGGTCTTTTCATATAATTAATGCCTCCATAGATTTACTATATGCATAAATATATGAAAAAACCTAATTATTTATTCATGTGTTATTAACTATTATATTTATTAAAAACTTATTAACTAACATGCTTATTTAATTATTATATGGCATATAAATATTAGCATTCTACTATTTCTATATTACCACCTAAAGATCTTATTTTCTTGTCTATATCAACATACCCTCTTTGTATGTGATATATTTTTCCTATTTGTGTTTCTCCTTCAGCTATAAGTCCACATAATATAAGTGCTGCTCCTGCTCTTAAGTCAGTTGCATTTACATTTGCTCCGTAAAGTTGGTCAACACCTTTAACTACAGCTGTTCTTCCTTCTATTTTAATATCTGCACCCATTCTGTTGAATTCTGCAACATGCATAAATCTATTTTCGAATACCGTTTCTATTACAACTCCAGTTCCTCTTGCAACTGTAAGCATAGCCATAAATTGTGCTTGAACGTCTGTTGGGAATCCTGGATGTGGTAGAGTTTTTACGTCTACTGCTTTTAATTTTTCTGGTCCGATTACTCTTATTGAGTTATCCATTTCTATAACTTCACAACCAGCTTCTATTAGTTTAGCAGTTACTGGTTTTAAATGTTCTATTAATACATTTTCAACTGTTATATCACCTTTTGTCATAGCTGCAGCAACCATGTAAGTCGCAGCTTCTATTCTGTCTGGTATAACATCATGTTCTGTTCCTTTTAATTCTTTAACACCTTTTATTCTTATAGTGTTTGTACCTGCTCCCTTAACGTCTGCTCCCATTTCATTTAGGAAGTTAGCTAAGTCTACTATTTCTGGTTCTTCTGCAGCATTCTCTATTATAGTAGTTCCTTCTGCAAGTACTGCAGCCATCATTATATTTTCAGTTGCTCCAACAGATGGGAAATCTAAGTATAATTTAGATCCAACTAATTTATCTGCTTTAGCTTCTACAAAGCCATGATCCATTACTATCTCTGCACCTAAAGCTTTAAATCCTTTTAAGTGTAGGTCTATTGGTCTTGTTCCTATTGAACATCCTCCTGGCATTGATATTTTTGTTTGGTTAAATCTAGCAAGTAATGGTCCCATTACGAAGAATGATGCTCTCATTTTTCTTACAAGCTCGTATGGTGCTTCACAAGTAGTTAAGTTACTTGCATCTACTGTTAATGTATTATCTTTATATTCAACCTCTGCACCAAGATGTCTTATTAAGTCTGAGATTACATGTACATCTGTTAAATCTGGTACTTCGTGTAAAACTGATTTTCCTTTTACTAATAATGTTGCAGCTATTATTGGTAATACTGCATTTTTTGCTCCATCTATTTTAACTTTCCCTTTAAGTGGGTTACTTTTTTTTACTATTATTTTAGCCATAAATATGTCTCTCCTCAATCTAATAATCTATTTTCTAATAATCTATCTTTATAATAGGTGTAGCGATATATATCATTGTTTTATCATCATCTTCGCTATACCTAATTCCTATGTTCAAGTTAATTTCTCTATCTAAATATTTCAAGTTGTTTTCTTTTAATAATTTACTATATGCATTTACTGATAAAAAGTTTTCTTCTTCTATATCACTAATTTTTTCAGCATACATATTATATAATATTTTTTGTAAAATATCACTAATTTTAGCTTTTTTTAATTTTTTTGTATATTCTCCAGCGATGCAAACATTAATATCTACATCATTTGAATATTCACTTAGTTCATTTTCTAATTTAGTGTAAATATTCTCTATATTTTTATATACTTTATTATTTAATATGTCAACTATTATATATGATTCTTTTGCATTTTTTTTAATTCCAACTATTGAAATACCAGTATTTTTATCATTATAGTTTACATATACCTGACTTTTTTCTGTTTTTAAACACACTTCATCTTTATTGTTAGTTAAATTTTGTGCTATTAATAAACAAATATTCTGCAATTCATTCATATCGATATCTTTTTCTATCATCATATTTGCTTTTATATTGTAGAATTTGAAGTTTGAATTAGTAAGTTCGAAACTGTCTATAAATTTATCTATCCATTGTGATTGTCTTGTTTCCCCATAAATCATAGCTACACTACATAAAGATATTGTAATTAAGCAAATATATATTATTGATTTAAATAATTTCATATAAAAACCCCCTCAATTTCTCTTTATCTTAAGTATCTACAGATTTATTTATTTTAAACATAGTTATTATTAAACCTCAAAAAAACTGCCCATAGTATATGAACAGTTTTTGAGTAATAACATTTATGTTTAATTTATATTAAGCTAATTGTTTACTTGTCAGTTTTTGATAAGATGTTTCGATAGCATTTAATAATTCTTCATCTTCTATTTCTGAAATTTTCTTAACTGCTTCTTTAACACCTAAATCTTTTATTGTTTGTTGTAATTCAACACTTTGTGCATCTTCTGGATTGTCATAGTGAAGTGCTGCTCCAACACCTATTATTAAGTTATCTACAGATATTCCATAAGACTTTGCTGTCATTAATGGATTTACTAATCTATCTTTTGAACTTAATTTTCTAAGTGGTTCTCTACCAACTCTTTTTACATCATCATTTAGGTATGGATTTTTAAATCTATTTAATATTTTATCTATGTATTTATAATGAGCTTCTAAATCTAATCCATGTTTTTTAACTAATCCTTGTCCACTTTCTTGCATAGCAGCTTTTACTATTGTTGCAATTTTTTCATCTTTTATACTTTCGTCCACAGTTTTGTATTCTGCTAAAGATCCAAGATATGCAGTTATAGCATGACCTGTATTTAATGTAAATAATTTACGTTCAACATAAGCTATTAAGTCTCCAACTAAGTTCATACCTTCGATTTGTGGTACTTCACCTTTTATTTTAGCTTCTTCAACATTCCATTCATAGAAGTTTTCTACTGTAACATCTAGTGGATTTTCATTAGTACAAGGAGGTACTATTCTGTCTACTGAACAGTTAGGGAATCCTATGTATTCTTCCATGTATGATATTTCTTCTTCGTTTAAAACTTTCACTACTTCTTCTTTTAATATAGCTGTAGCTCCTACTGCATTTTCACAAGCTATTATATTTAAGTAGTTTTTATTTCCGTTATTTTTTCTAGCTTGGATTCCTTTTGCTATTGTTGGTGCTATTCTTTTTAATACTAATGGACCAACTGCTGTAGTTATTATTTCAGCTTCTTCTATTTCTTTTATTATATCTTCTGATATTGATGAAACTGCACTTATATTAGTTATTGTTTGTTCAAAACATTCTACATCCTTTACAAGTATTTTGTATTGTTTGTCATTATTTATTCCATTTAATATAGCTTCGTTTACATCAGCGAATACTACATGATATCCAGCATTTGATAGTAATCCACCTATAAATCCTCTACCAATATTTCCTGCTCCAAATTGTATTGCCTTTTTCATTCTTTATATCCCCCTAAAATATTATACTTTTTAATCCTTGTGTTGTTATGCAAATATATTTAAGAAATCATTTACGTCTGTTGAGTCTTTTAATTTTTCTACTAATTCATCATCTAAAGATATTGCTATTTTTGATAATATATCTAGATGTTCATTATCTTTTCCAGCTATTCCGATAACTAAATAAACTGTGCTGTCTCCGTATTCTACTCCATTAGGGAATTGTAATATTACTATTCCTGATTCTTTTATTTCTTTTTTAGCTTCGTTAACTCCATGTGGTATTGCAAATCCTAATCCCATATTAGTACTCATAGTTTTTTCTCTTTCTAACATTGCATCTACATAACCTTCGTTAACATATCCTCTTTCAACTAATTTTTTACCTGCTAAAACTATACTTTCCTCTCTTGATACTGAATCTAATCCTAATACTATGTTTTCTTTTACTAATATATTACTCATTATAAATTCCTCCTATATCCCTTTTCCTTTTAATCTATTTTTTTTGATAATAATTTCATTTTTCTAATATAAAAATCTAATACTATAGATTTAAATTTTCCTTTTATGTCTTCTTTGTCCCCATGTTTGATACAATCTACAAACTCATCATTTTCAATTAAGTTCTCACTTATATTGCTTAATAACTCCCTTTGATAAGTTTGAGCTTCTTTTGGTATCAACATAAACAAAGCATATTTTGTCTTATTTTCTTTATCTATCATAATTTCATTTGATAATCTGATAGATGCATATCTTATATTTTCAACCTCTTCTGTCATACAATGAAGTAGAGCTATATCTATTCCATCTACAAATGGTGTAGATATATTTATTCTTCTTTTTAGGTCTTTTTGTATTTGTAGTGCTGATTTACTATTATTGGCGAATATAAAACTACTATAATTTATCAGTTCTTCTAAATCGTCACAATCAACATCTTCATGGACTTCTATCGACTTAAAGAACTCAACTATATTTCCACTCATAATCATGAAATTCATTACTTCATCTTTTTTAAGCTGCCCTTTCTGATTATTCTGATTTTTATTCCCTTGTTTTTCTTTAAATGCCCTTATATCTCTTTTAAATACTTTGTCCTTTGCTAACTTTCTTAAGACATGTCTAATTTTTGCTACATCTTCTAAATTTAATAATGGACTTACAACAACACTTATTATAGATGTTTCCATTTCTACTGTTGAAATTATAAGGTCTATTCCTTCATCTTTAAGAGCTTTCTCATCTATCTTAATAGCTGATACTGTATCTACCATTTTTAAATTTGAAAATTTCTTTTGTAATTGTGTCATTAGAAATCTCGATGTTCCTATACCTGTTGGACAACAAGCCACAGCTCTTATTTCTACTTCTTCAATTAGGTTTCTCTCCATACAAGAACCAAAGTGCATAGCCAAATAAGCTATTTCTGATTCAGGTATATTATCGATATCTAGTTTTTCTTTTATGATATATATGATATTAGCTACTCCATCGTAAATATCTTTGTATTCTGTCTTTATCTGGTTAAGAAGTGGATTTCTTATATCCATTCCCATTTTTATTCTACAAAGAGATGGTGCCATATGATTTACTAAATCATTTAGTAATTTTTTATCAGTACTAAAATCAAATCCAAATTCATCTGTAGCTAATTCAATTAACCTTTTTGCGATATTCATTAATTCTACATCGTCCAAACTAAAATTATGATTCTTTGTTTCTAATCTTAATTTAGAACCTCTTAGATGCATTGTTATGTATCCTATTTCGTCTATCGGTACTTTTATGTCAAATTCTTCTTCTATTTGTTGTGCTATTTTTGTTGCTGTTTTAAATTGTTCTATACTCTTTAGCTCATTTAAAACATCCTGTTCCATAGAGATTGTTTCTCCATTTCTTAACCTTTGTACTGCTAATGATATATGAACAACCAATCCTATAAAAGCACTATCTGAAATTTTTAAATTAATATCTTTTATTGTTTCAGATAATGAGTTTTCAACTTTCTTGATTATCGATTTATCTATCAAATTAAGCAACCTATTTTCACTAGAAATTTCAATTACATTATGTTTTTGAATATTATTTCCTACATTTTTAACTATATCTATGAGTTCTTGTTCTTCAAAAGAATTGTATATAAGCCTTACTTGTGCACTTCTCATATCTTTTTCTGAACCCTCAACATAAATTCCTGTCCCTGGTTTTCTTATAAGTTTGATAGAAAAATTATCTAACCATTCTTCTATTTCTATAAAATCATTATTTAATGTTCCTTCAGAAATCTTTAATGTTTTATAGAAGTAGTATGATTTAATTGGTTCTGAAGATGTCAAAAGGTTTGATAATATAAATTTTTTTCTTTCTTCTTTTGTATAACTTTTTTCAATCTTTTCTTCTTGTAAGAGCTCTATTATAAATTGCTTACTATCGAGTGTTTCATCTAAATAGATCCCTACCCCTGGTTTCTTAATAAATTTAAAATCATTTTCATCTAACCAGCTTTCTATTTTAGTCATATCTCTTAGAACTGTTCTTGTGCTAATATTTAACTCTTTTGCTACTTCCGAGATGGTTATTGGCTTGTTAGAAGTATTCTGTGCTAGTAGCAAAATTATTTCCTTCTGTCTAGAACTAATCTTTTTTCTCTTCATTTACTCCCCTTTATTAGTGACATTTCAATTTCTTTATCTTTATACTTTGATTTTATCAAAATAGGTTTATGCTATCAATCTATTGATATTACTATAATGTCACTAAAGATTATGACATTTTTTAGATAGATAAAATTTTTTCATTTATGACAAATTTATATTTTAGTCATTAAGTCACTTTTTAATTTAATATTTGTGGCGATTATACTATAAATAATTTTCTTTTACAATATATAAAACAAGTACTAAAAAGTAAAAAATAAGCCATGGCATTTCGCCATGGCTGTAGGATTGATTTATTATGGTTATCTATATAGTTTTCCGAACTTCCAGTCATTTAATTTATTTAATATTTACCTAACTATCTATTAATATTATTAATTAGCTAATCTATTATATAAAGCTTCTATATTATCGTCTTTTAAGAAGTTTTTGATTTCGATTATTTCTTTATCATCATATTTATCTTCTGCTCTTTGAGCTAATGATTCATGTGTTACTATTATTTGTGCATCTGCTGGTACATTGTCAACGGGTGCTGCTGCTACTTCTATTCCTAAGTTTAAATCTTTTATTCTTGATTTGAATCTTGCTGCCCCCATTGCACTTGATCCCATTCCTGCATCACAAGCAAATATTATTTTTTTGATATCTGATACTGCTACTTCTTTATCTATTGCTACTGCTACATCGTCTTGTCCAACTTCAACTTTTTGATTTTTCGCTTCAGCTTTCATATTTTTCATTTGTGCTTGAGCTGCATCTAAATCTTGTTCTTCATCTCTAGCTGCCGCTCTTTTTACAAATACAGATGATACTAAGAATGATACTACTGTTGCTACTACTACACCTGCTATCACAGCAAAATATTTACCTTTTGCTGTCATTGCTAATATTGCTATTATACTACCTGGAGATGCTGCTGCAACTAATCCAGCTCCTAATACTGAGAATGTTAAAACTCCTGAAGCTCCACCAAGCATTACTGCTAATATTAATGCTGGATTCATTAATATGTATGGGAAGTATATTTCATGTATACCACCTAAGAAGTGTATTATTACTGCACCTGGTGCAGACTCTTTACTTGAACCTTTTCCGAATATACAATATGCTAATAATACTCCAAGTCCTGGTCCTGGGTTAGCTTCTAATAAAAACATTATTGAAGATCCCATTTCTTTTGCTTGTTCTATTCCTAAAGGTGATAATATACCGTGGTTTATCGCATTGTTTAAGAATAATACTTTTGCTGGTTCTATAAATAATGAAGTTAAGAATATTAGATTTCTCTTAACTAAGAATTCAACGCCTGCTTGTAATACTGATGTTATTGCTATTACAACTGGTCCTATTGCATAAAACCCTATGATTGCTAATATTAATCCTAATATACCAACTGAGAAGTTATTTACTAACATTTCAAATCCTGAAGGTATTTTTCCATCAACTAATTCATCGAATTTTTTGATTACCCATCCACCAAGTGGACCCATTATCATACCACCAATTAACATTGTTATATCTCCTGCACCAACTACTATACCTACTGTAGCTATCGCACCGATTACTGAACCTCTATCGCCTGCTATCATTTTACCACCAGTGTAACCTATTAATACTGGTAAAACATATTTTAACATTGGTGTTACCATTTCTGCTAATTGTGCATTTGGCAACCAACCCTTTTCTATGAATAATGCTGTTATGAATCCCCATGCTATAAATGCACCTATATTTGGCATTACCATACCACTTAGGGCTCTCCCTAATTTCTGTACTTTAGTTTTGATTCCTACTGTTTCACTCATTAAAAATTCCCCCTTAAATTTTATTTTTCTTTTCTTTAAAAATAGTTCTGTCTTTATATTATTTTGTCATTTATTAGTACTTTTTGATTTAATTTAATATTTTGTGTTTCTTATGATTTAATGTTACATTTTTTGGAACCGTTTTTCAATTCTAAGAAGTCTTATTTATGTCGCTCAAAATAGTGACATTTTAGGATTATGAAATTTCATATAAAATGTCATAAAGAGGGTTTTGATCTATTTATTTAAAATTACGGACAGATATTTAAATATATGCTTCATAATAACACAAGAGGCTAACCTTACGGTTAGCCTCTTCCAATGTATTTATAATATTGGGGGAATATTATGAGGAATACATTTATATTATTGTCACTTCAAATATTTATATACATAAAAAATA